>CAJHXH010000975.1_pt1 | contig 13781 bp, 18 predicted proteins | sample 9198571 | NCBI WGS metagenome assembly CAJHXH01 (sample SAMEA7708301, study PRJEB35096) | sediment metagenome | biome: marine neritic benthic zone biome [ENVO:01000025]; feature: sediment [ENVO:00002007]; material: shallow marine sediment [ENVO:03000034] sea grass bed [ENVO_01000059] ... | reverse complement strand
GCTGAAAAAGTCTTTTGGTGAAGATAGGAGTCAGGAGGAAGGCTGCAGGAGTCAGGAGAATTCTTGAATCATAAAGGCTTTAAAAGTAGTTTCGCACCTTTCAACTTAGTTGTCATTTTTTAGAAATATGTTGAAAATGTTAACTTTTTGCATAAAAATTCTCTTTCATTGTGCATTTTTGGGTTGATGTAGTACGACAAACCCCTTGTTTTAAAAGCATCCTGATTTATTCAGCAAACCCTAAATATGCTCCTTCTTCCCAGTAAACTGTCAACACCTCAACTGTCAACACCTCAACTGTCAACACCTCAACTACTATATAATGTTCAAAATTAAAGCATATTATCCTTTTTTAATCGGCTTTTGCGTCACCATTTTACTGATATGTTTTTCTTTTTTTCCGACTAAAGCACAACAGCCAGTTAATCTTAATGTATTAATGTCAGCCTCAGAAGCACAGAGGTGGAAACCCTATGTTGAGCAATTTAACCAAGAAAACCCAAATATAAATCTTAAAATGATTGAAGGTCCTACCTCAACCAACCAAATAGAAGATTTATATACATTATCATTTCTGTTGGGGAATTCTCCCTATGACTTAGTGTATATGGATATTATCTGGGTTCCTAAATTCGCTGCTGCTGGCTGGTTGCGGGATGTCTCCGATGCTCTGCCTGATGAGAGATTGTCTCAATTTTTGACAGGAGACTTAGAAGGAGGCAAATATCAGGGTAAATTATATCGTATTCCCTTTCGTTCCGATGGCGGAATGTTATATTACCGCAAAGATTGGTTAGAAGCGGCTGGATATAAACCCCCAGAAACCTTCAGGGAATTGAGCGAAATTGCCCAAAATTTACAGGAGAAAGGGGTAGCAAAATGGGGATATTTATGGCAAGGAAAGCAATATGAAGGGCTTTCAGCTATGTTTGTTGAAATTTTGCAGGGTTCTGGAGCATTTTGGGTTAATCCGGATACCTTAGAAGTGGGGTTAGATCAGCCAGAAGCCATTGAAGCTGTCAAATTTCTCCTGAAAACCCTAGAATCAGGTATTTCTCCCTCTAGTGTCACAACTTATGCTGAAGAAGAAACCCGTCGTCTGTTTCAAAGCGGCAACACAGTTTTTTTAAGAAATTGGCCCTATGTTTTTCCCTTAGCCAATCAAGAGGGTTCTCCCATTAAAAATAAGTTTGCCATTAAACCGATGGTTCATGCAATAGGTAAAAATAGTGGTGCTTGTCAAGGGGGTTCAGGATTAGGGATTGCCAGTACCAGCAAACATCCTGATGAAGCGTTAAAGGTGATTGAATTTTTTACTCGTCAAGAGATTCAACGGCAATATATTTTGGATACAGGTTATGTGCCGAGTTTGCGATCGCTTTTCACAGATCCACAAATTACGGCTCAATATCCCTATTATCCTCAACTATTAGAAGTGGTTAGTAATTCTGCCTTGCGTCCTCCCATACCTCAGTATGCCCAAGCATCGGACATTTTACAACGCTATTTAAGTGCCGCTTTAACTAAAAAATTAACTCCCGAAACTGCCATGAAAAAGGCGGCAGCAGAAACCCGTATTTTACTGAATTTTTGACTGCTCGTTATTTATAGTCAACACTTTTTAACTTCTACCCAAAATTTCGTTGATCCGACATCGAACTCAGGTTATATCATGTTCAAAATTAAAGCATATTATCTTTTCTTAATCGGCTTTTGCGTCACTATTTTACTGGTATGTTTTTCTTTTTTTCCCACTAAAGCACAACAGCCAGTTAATCTTAATGTATTAATGTCAGCCTCAGAATCACAGCGATGGAAACCCTATGTTGAGCAGTTTAACCAAGAAAACCCAGATATAAATCTTAAAATGATTGAAGGTCCTACCGCAACCAACCAAATAGAAGATTTATATACATCATCATTTCTGTTGGGAAATTCCCCCTATGACTTAGTGTATATGGATATTATCTGGGTTCCTAAATTTGCTGCGGCAGGGTGGTTGCGGGATATCTCTGAAGCTCTGCCTGAGGATAGATTGTCTCAATTTATGACAGGAGACTTAGAAGGAGGCAAATATCAGGGTAAATTATATCGTATTCCTCTTCGTTCTGGTGGTGGAATGCTATATTACCGTAAAGATTGGTTAGAAGCGGCGGGATATAAACCCCCAGAAACCTTCGAGGAATTGATTGAAATTGCCCAAGATTTACAGGAGAAAGGAGTAGCAAAATGGGGCTATGTATGGCAAGGGAAGCAATATGAGGGGCTTTCTGCCATGTTTGTCGAAATTTTACAAGGTTCTGGGGCATTTTGGGTTAATCCCGATACCTTAGAAGTGGGTTTAGATCAGCCAGAAGCCATTGAAGCCGTCAAATTTTTGCTGAAAACCCTAGAAACAGGAATTTCGCCCCCCGGTGTAACAACCTATGCAGAAGAAGAAAGCCGTCGTTTTTTTCAAAATGGTAATACAGTTTTTTTACGAAATTGGCCTTATGTTGTTCCTTTAGCCAATCAAGAAGATTCTCCCATTAAAAATAAGTTTGCCATTAAACCGATGGTTCATGCAATGGGGCAAAATAGTGGTGCTTGTTTAGGGGGATGGGGATTAGGGATTGCTAGTACCAGCAAACATCCTGATGAAGCGTTAAAGGCGATCGAATTTTTGTCTCGTAAAGATATTCAACGACAATTTATTTTAGATTCAGGTTCTGTGCCAACTTTGCGATCGCTTTTCACAGATCCACAAATTACGGCTCAATATCCCTATTATCCTCAATTATTAGAAGTGGTTAGTAATTCTGCCTTGCGTCCTTCGATACCGCAATATGCCCAAGTATCGGATATTTTACAACGGTATTTAAGTGCCGCTTTAACCAAAAAATTAACCCCTGAAATTGCTATGAAAAAGGCAGCCGCAGAAACCCGTCTTTTAATTAATCAGGACTTAGGCAAATGATCATTTTATACCCTATTTATAGGGGTAAGGTGGGCAATGCCCACCCTACTCTTATTTAAAGAACCTTTCATGTCATATATTCCTCAAAATCTTCCAAAGACTCATCAAAATCATCAGGTAATGGTAAAACAAATGTTCCTTCTAAAATACCTGAACGATGTTTTTGCTTAGAAGTTTCTACTTCCCCATTTTTTTGGTTATATTTTTCCTGAAGATACTCGGCATAATGTAATAATTCTTCTTGCAAAGATACGGGCATTTTTTCCAATGTTTCTAATATTTTTGTTTGAATATTTATCATTGCTTTTAATTGATGATCGCTATTCTGAGTTTGATACTGAGGAATTATTGATGTTTTATTGAGATCTTGCACCTCTTTAAAAACCCACTTTGAAATAAATTTCAAAGCTAATAGCGTAAGTCCATTAAAATGGACTAAATATCTTATTAAATAAGGCGTGAGTCATCCCTTCGCTGACCCTTCCTTCGTCAGGGCTTCGGCTCAGGACAAGCTTTAGATGACTTTCAGTATAAGCCATGAAATTCATTTCTTGGCGGTGATGAGGATTGGTGCAAGATCTGAGTTTTAACGGGCAACGCCCTTCAAGGCAGAGGGCATTCTCGCAAAGGGCAAAAGGGAAACTTCTTCAACATCCCCCAAATGGGTAAAATTGCCCCACCGTCATTGGAGTGTATAGGTTCAGGTGGGGTAAAAATCCCCATCCTCACGGTGAAAACCTTCTGCTAAGTGCCTTTTGCCTTTTGCCTTCTTTTAAACAACCGATAATAATACTTCTTTTATGGGACTGGGCAATTCAATAGGATAAAATCTGTTAACATCAAAAGCATAATCTTCTCCACTTTCATCAATTACCCGAATTAAATTGTTTTGTTTTGCTGTAATGTCAAATATGGTTCGATATATTTTTCCAACTTCTAATGACGCTTCATAACCTTGATTGTTAATACAGACAACAAATTGATTATTTGAGGATTGTTTTATATTCATGATCAATCTAAAAACGGTAATTTGAGCTTAAATTCTTTTTTCCCAATGCCATGAGCTTCATACCAATGGATTTCAGCTAATCTGATCGTACCATTTGCAAGTCTAACTTGAGCGATACCTTTTAGTTTTCTCCATCTACCTTTACCATATTTTCTCTGTAGCTTTAATCGATTGCGAATTCCCGTACCTGTAGCGATATTTTCAATATTAGTGGTGTCCCCGATAATTTCAAAATCCATAATTAAGCAGAATTTAATGACTGTATAATCATCATCCCATTAATTTTAAGCATCAATAAAAAATAATCTCCCTTAACTAAAATTAATTATACACATAAATTTTGCTTCAATAAAATAACTTAATTTATAATTTATTTTTATGATTAAAAAGATAAGAAAAAACAAGTGTATTTTAAATGATTTCTTTGCTTAAATCAACATCTAAATCAGCCCTGTAAAAATTAGTAGTTACAGGAATCATAACCACTGTGCGAGTAAAGCGATCGATATTGGTATTTTGAACAATAATAACAGGTCGAATTCCTCCTTGTTCTGAACCTCTAGTGGGATTCAAGTCTGCTAAATAAATATCGCCACGCATTTAACTTTGATCCTCTTGTTCTAGATTTGAGATGTAATCTGGTAAAATACTCTCAGCAAAGTAAATATCCTCTTGAGTAAATTCATCTTTTAATGCTTGTGCTTCTGCATCAGAAATATTATCCCACTTCTCGAACAGAGAATTATTAGGTAAAGATTGAATAAAGTTAAGAACTTGATATTATTGTTCTAGAGATAGTGTCTTAATTCCTTCCCAGATTTGATTTTGAATATTTGTTATATTACTAATTGGCATTTTTAGAGAAGAGATATAAATAAATATGTCATGTTTAAAATTTTAGCCTATTTTAATAGTTTCTTTCTCCATAAAATCTGGATATTTTTTGCTTATTTCATCAGGATGTTTGAATAATTTACCATCATTATTTTGATATAAAACTTCATAATCATGTGCTAATTCAAGGCGTAGTTGTTTCCATAAATTAATTCCTTCTCTTTCAAAATCAAGTTCGGCTTTCTCATTGGGAAAACAGGATAAAGGTGGATAATCTTGATTTAAAGTTCGATCATAAGTATCTTGCCATTGGTTTAAACGTTGAATAGTTTTATCGCTTAAAGGTAACTCTTCAGGGGCAATGTTATCAATTTCATCTACGCCCCAAAGTGGATAACTTCCATAATCTGCCCACAGTTTTATTCTAATTACCATAACTATTATTTGTCGATTATTCTATTAATTAATTTGGTTGGTGTTGGATTAGCACTAACAATATAACCATTATGACTTATTTCTACAGATATATATTGGATCATTTGATTGAATTCAATTTGATAAATGCGACGACTTTTCCCTTGTATGCCTATCATTTTACCTTGACTAACAGCTTTGATAATTAAATAGGGAATTTCTGTATCCGAAATACCCCTATTCAGAAAGTCCTGTTGATGATTTTCCAAGATATGTTGTAATCCAGAACCTCTTTTTCCTCTTTTTCCTCTTTCTAGAAAAATTATTTTGCCATTTGAATCTTGACTAATTCTGATAATATTTTCTGGAGTATGTTTAATACCAACTTTTTTTAGTTCCGCAATTAGGTATTCTTTGTCGTCGCGGTTGTTATACTCCGTCATCTTAAATTGTAAAATTTATAGTTTCAATAACTAAGTATAGCAATAATAACCATCACTAAAAAATAAAACCCCCTAAACTAAACAAGGAAATAATCCTAATATTTTTAACTATCTATATTGTTTGTTTGAATAAAAAATGCTATACTTAACGATAAATTAGTCAATATTAGTCATAAGCAATTATGCCGTTTTTAGTTACTTCAAAGCACATTGAAATTACCCCCGGTATCTGTGGCGGAAAACCTCGTATTGCTGGACACCGAATCAAAGTTCAAGACATTGTAATTTGGCATGAAAGAATGGGAATGTCACCGGATGAAATAATTTATCATTATCCTAGTATTACTTTGTCGGATGTTTATGCCGCTTTAAGTTATTATCATGATCATCGAGAGGAAATTAGACAAGAAATTGAAAAAGGAGAAGCTTTTGCTCAAAAATTACGAGGTAATAAACCATCTTTGACTGACAAAATATTAAAAGGTGAAAATGTCCCACAAAATTAAATTTCATCTTGATGAAAGTGTCAGTAATGCGATCGCCAATGGTTTAAGAATGCGAGGAATTAACGTGACAACTTCTCCCGAACAGGGCTTAATTGGTGCATCTGACGAACAGCAATTGGCTTTTGCTTTATCTGAAAAACGAGTTATTTTTACCTTTGATGATGATTTTTTGAGTTTAGCTTCTGGAGAAATTGAACATTCTGGCATTATTTATACTCGTCAACAACGTCAGTCAATTGGTAAAATTATCGGCGATTTAATCTTAATTTGGGAATGTTTAGAACCAGAATATATGTATAACAATATTGAATTTTTATAAAAAAATAACTTGTTTGTAAAATTAATTTACACAAAAAAACCGCAACAAAAACATAATAAAAGTTGAGTTTTGTTCCCTCTACCAAACCTACAAGGCTACCAACTATAAATAAAACAATCCCCCTCAACTAAACCTAATCAAAGGGGAATTACTCAGATTTTAAGCAACAATTTTAGCCAACTTTAGTGGTTTCTTCTTCAGTAGAATTAGTAGACTTTAATTTGCGTTTTAGGGTTGCACCACCACCAAGAATTCCGAGAGCAAGAATACCAAGTTAAGCCTTGAAATAAATTTCAGGCTAAAAGCCAAAACCCGTTTAAACGGGTTAAAACTCATAGACAGTTAGTTATCTTTAGATAACTTACGCTTTAAGCCCGAACTTTAGTTCAGGGCTACGGTAGATTTTCTTAACCGAGTATTATTGTCAATAACCCAGTATAGCAATAATAACGATCACTAAAAAATAATCCCCCTCAACTAAACCTAATTAAGGGGGAATTATTAATATTTTGAGCAATAATTTAGCCAAATTTAGTAGTTTATTTTTCAGTTGAATTAAATGGTTTTAATTTGCGTTTTAAGATTGCACCACCACCAAGAATTCCGAGGGCGAGAAGGCTAATACTTGAAGTAGGTTCAGGTGTTTTGGGATAGTCTTCGACTTCTCCGTGAGAAATACAATTCTCCGTGTTACCAGCCATACAATCTACGTTAGAGAAATATTCACCCCAAGGTTTCACATCTAGATCTATTGGATCTAAGGTTAAACGGAAACGACTGTTAAAGTCTGTGGGATCAAATCCTAAATCGTATCGCTTAGTTAATATTCCCATATCTAAGGTTAATAAATCATCTATTACTAGATTTCCCGGGTGATCAAAGACGTTATCCATCTCGAAATCCCACCAAGCACGCAATTGATATAAGTTATCACCAGGACGATTAATATTAAAAGTCACATCAACCCAACTTGGACCGAAAATTACTCCATCTTCATCGTCATCTGCCGGTCCTCTTAAATCATCTCCAAAGAAGGCAGGATTAGGTTGACCATCTCTTTCACTGTCCCATTCTAAACCTAATCGTTGGAAATCGCCTTCATCGTAACGAGGTCCATCTGATGCTAGTAGAGTTCGATAAGTATCAGGTGCTGCATCTCCAAAGTCTTGAGGATTACAAGCGGGATCATCGGGTTGCTCTCCTGGTTGAACATTCATAGGCAAATTACATTGATTAGTCGGTGACCAAAGCAGATCAATAGCATCAACATTGTCGTCAAATAGTAAGCCTAATGCCGTATGATTCAGTGGATCATTCCATCCAGGTAACTGTGCAATAGAGAATACTCCATTGAAACTCGTAATAAAAATATCCGCAGCAGATAGATCATCTGGAGTTCCGTTTATACCATCAGGACCGTCGAGACTAGGGGAACCAGGAGCTAAAGAGAATAATGCCTCATCAACTCCATCAAAGTTAAATTGATCTTCAAACCCTCCCATTTGAGCAAAAGGTTGTAGAATTGAGGCATCTAGAGCAAGAGCATCGATAACGTCTCCGGCTTGTAAACCGATAGCACCACCTCCATAAACTAGCAGAGGATCAAATCCTCCCATACCATCAGCCATAGGTATATAAATATTGGCATCATTTTGGCTAAAGTAAGGCGTATCCCCATTGTTCGTAAATCCCCCATATAAAGGTTCTGATTTCAAACGACTGTCAATTATCTCAGCCCCATCTAGATTATCTCCAACATCTACTAATGCTGATTTTAGGCCTAATCGAAAATTCTCCATTGATAAAAAATTATTTCCCGTACGCATGGGTCCGGTCCAAAATATGTCACTAGCAGATGTTAGAGGTTGACGTATGTTGACAGCAGAACCTGGAACACCGACAGAATTACGGTCAACAGAAAATTTGAAATCCCAGGGTTTTTTAGCATCAAGGGGATCATATCCTGCGGACAAAGAATTTAATTGATTCGGGAGTGGTGGAAGCCCTAAATCTGGATGATCAATATCTAATAGATTTCCAAACCCTCCTCGAAAATAAATGCTATTCGGATCAGGGGGAGGAGTTCTCAAATCTAAATCAGTAAAAAGTCGTCCTTGCTGGTTAGGTTCGTCATCGACGGAAAAAGACTGACCTTTGGCTACTTCTACATGGGCAAGTAGAAGCAAGCTATAAACGCCTAAAAATAAGCTAATTTTAGGATATAAAGATTTTAAGTTATTTTTCATCTTGTTATGGATTGTTGATTAAATTGTTGCTGTCTAATTTCAGCTATTTTAGCCAGTAAAAGCCTTAATCAAAACATAAACAATCCAAATTTTTTCTTCAATCCCCAAAAAACCCTGATAAAACCAGATAAATCAATATGCACTTGACTAAAATAAGCTCCTATACTATAATCTGAGCCAAAGCAAAAATATTTAACTGTTCAGCGAAAAATTAATATTTCTTTACAAAACTTGACCATGATGGATATACCACCCTTTCAATTACTAATCAATCAAATTGATGAATTAATCTTTGCTGAAACTGGAGAACATTTAGATGACTTGCAATATGCTATTTTGGAAGGGGCGTTAAACCAACTAAAATATAAAGAAATTGCGAAGAAGAATCGCCGATCGGAAAAGTATGTTCAAGATGTAGCTGGTAAATTGTGGCAAACTCTCTCGGAAGTTTTGGGTAAAAAGGTGGGAAAGTCCAATATAAAGTCAACTTTGCAGAGATTTTATTATGCTAATTTTGTTAATGATAAAGTTGAAAATACTGTGCAAATTAATAGGGGTAATATTTGTACAAATCTACCTGTAGAAAATGAGTTACAAAATGAGCAAGTTTTTTCAGCACCCCATTTAAAGGTTGTGCCAGAGTTGATTAGAGAAGGGTTAACGGTTGAGCAAATTGCGAGAGTGTTTCAATTACCATTAGATATTGTGCAACAGCAGGTAGATAGAGTTTAAGATAGGAAATTAGATACGGGAATTATAAAGATTTTGAGTAAATTACTAATGAACATACAAGAAGCTGTACTAGAGAATTTTAAAGATTTGAACCTTGATAAACAGAAAGCGGTATTGGAGTTTGTAAAATTTTTGAAATATAAACAACAGATTGAGCCTACCTCTAAGTCTAGTTTCAAAGGATTATGGGCGGATTTGAATTTCTCTGTTAGCGAAGATGATATTGCTGTAGCTAGACAAGAAATGTGGAGTAACTTTGGTGAGGACATCAAGATATGAATGGTGTGGTAGTTGATACTCATACTGCTATTTGGTATTTATTACAATCCCCTAAACTCTCAAAAACAGCACAGAAGGCGATCGACTCTGCATCTAAGATTTATCTGAGTAGTGTTACAATAATTGAAATAATTTACTTAACTGAGAAAGGGAGAATACCTCAATTAGCACTGACAAGACTACTCAATGCTTTAAATCAACAATTAGGTGATTGGCAAGTAGTAGCCATTGATTTAGACATAGCTTTAAGTTTAACAAAGATAGATCGTCAAGTAGTACCTGAAATGCCTGATAGAATTATTACTGCTACTGCCCTTTATTTGAACTTACCCTTAATTACTTGTGATACAAAAATTACCGCCTCCATTGTACAAACTATTTGGTAGCTATTAATAATCAATCAAATTGATAAAGTTTAAGATAGGAAGTAAAATAATCCAAAAACTAATCTTATGAATCTAAATCTGGATATAACACCTGAAATTAAAAAATATCTTAACCAAAGAGCATTAGAACAAGGACTTTCTCTCGAAGATTATACCCTTAAATTACTCACAGATACGATTTTAGAGCAACAAAAACGGACTCAATTAGTTGATGTACTTCAGTCTTGGCTCGATGAAGAAGATGAAAATGAACAACAAGAAACAGGTAATTATTTAATAGAGGCACTTGATCAAGATCGTTTAGGCGATCGCCCTTTATTTCCTGCTAAACTTAAGGGAATAAGTTGGTGAGTCAAGTAGTTTTATTAGATACGGGAATTATTGGTTTAATTACCAATCCGAAACGCTCTCCTGAAAGTAGAGCCTGTAATCTTTGGTTGCAACAATTAATTCGAGCTAATTTTAGGGTTATTTTGCCAGAAATTGCTGATTATGAAGTTCGTAGAGAGTTATTACGGGCAAACAAGAAAAAAGGACTTAAAAGACTTGATGACTTAACTGACTTAATCGAATATCTACCGATAACCACAAAAGCAATGCGACAAGCGGCTTTATTATGGGCAGAAGCACGTCAACAAGGGCAACCAACAGCAGGAGATAAGACGATTGACGCTGATATGATTTTAATTGCCCAAGCGATGAATCTTTCCCTTCCTGATGTTATCATTGCTACAACTAATATCGGTCATTTATCGAGATTTATTCAAGCTGATTTATGGCAAAATATTAATGCGAATTAAGGTTAAATTTAATTCTCCTCAGAAAGATGAATAATCAACAAACACAAAAAACTGGCTGGTTAATGGTGACACCAGCTTTACTCTTATTAATACTGGTTTTTATTTATCCCATTTTTCGCTCCTTTTGGCTCGGTTTTTTTACCAACAATTTGACAACTCAATTACAACCTGAGTTTTCTGGATTCGCCAATTATCAGAGAATGCTCGGTGATGGAAGATTTTGGAATACATTAAGTAATACAGCGATCTTTACAGTACTAAGTGTCAGTCTAGAGTTATTATTGGGAATAGGTATAGCACTATTGCTTAATCAATCCTTTCGAGGTAGGGGAATTGTAAGAACTATTGCTCTTCTTCCTTGGGCATTACCTACGGCGGTTATGGGGTTAGCATGGGCATGGATTTTTAATGATCAATATGGATTAATCAATGATTTTTTGCTGCGATTAGGATTGATTGACACGGGAATTAATTGGTTAGGTAATCCCTATTTAGCAATGATAAGTATTGTGATTGCCGATGTTTGGAAAACTACTCCTTTTATTGCCATTATTTTGTTAGCAGGGTTACAATCTATTCCCACAGATTTATATCAAGCCCATGCCCTTGACGGGGCAAATCATTGGCAAAGTTTCTATCAAATTACTTTACCATTAATTAAGCCACAGATTTTGGTAGCCTTATTGTTTCGATTTGCTCAGGCATTTGGCATTTTTGATTTAGTACAAGTCATGACTGGAGGGGGGCCTGCGGGTTCAACCGAAACTGTTTCTATCTATATTTATTCCATGGTAATGCGATATTTAGACTTTGGTTATGGCTCTGCTTTAGTGGTGGTGACATTTATTCTTTTAATTACTTTTGTGGCAATTATTGCTTTAATTTTATCTGGTGGCGAAAAAACAACAATCAGCTAACCTTCTTAAGCTGATTAACTGACAAAAGTAATGAATCAAGATCGTAGTTCACAAGCTAAAATGCAAATAGAAAAAGCATAAAAATTTTTAAATTTTGCTAATGATTATCTAAAAAAGTTAAAAGATTTGCTATTTAAAATTATAAAATAAATTAAAAAAATCTTTAAAAAACTCAAAACTTCTGTGGAACAGGCATCTTGCCTGTGCCACCCTTTAACTATCTTCCCTGTACCATTCTTTAACTATCTTGTTTGCTTGATTTGACGATCACGCAGTGCCACTTTCAGCGATCGCAAATTCAGGTAAAAAAGCGAATACTTAGGAGAGTATTTAACCATGAAACTATCAATTAAAAAAACATCAATTATTCTCAGTATCGGATTAATTACTTTAGTAATATTTTGCCTACTTCCTATTATTTGGCAAATTTTGACTTCAATAAAAACTAATTCAGAAATTGAAGCAGTCCCCAATGTGTATATTCCTAGCCAGATTACCCTTAAACATTATCAAGAATTATTTGAACGTCGTCCTTTTAGTGCATATATATTTAATAGTTTCTTAGTATCTTTAATTTCAACTATTTTATGTTTAGTAATTGGAACGCCGTCAGCCTATGCCCTAACAAGATTGAATCTGCCCGGAGAAAGATTTATTTTAACTGGAATTTTATTAGTGACATTATTTCCTTATGTGCTGCTATTTCTAGGATTACTGGAAGTCATTAAAGCCTTGGGCTTAGGCAATAACTATTTAGCCTTAATTATTCCCTATACAGCCATTAACTTACCCTTGACAATTCTGGTAATGAGAAGTTTCTTTCAAAAGTTACCAAAATCCTTGGAAGATGCGGCTAAAGTCGATGGTTATACGATACTTCCCCTGTTATATCACGTTATTCTTCCTCTAACATTACCAGCCTTAGTAACAACGGGAATTTTGACCTTTATTTTTGCTTGGAATGAATATATTTTTGCTCTCACGTTTATCACGGAAGAAACTTTAAAGACGATACCTGTTGCCACAGCCCAAATCGGCGGTTCTACTTTGTTTGATATTCCTTATGGGGCGATCGCCTCAGCAACGGTTTTGGGAACTTTTCCTCTGGCACTATTAGTGCTGGTGTTTCAGCGTAAGATTGTCGAAGGGTTAACCGCAGGTGCCGTTAAAGGCTAGTGGTGGAATGCAGAATAAAGAATGGAGAATGCAGAATGAAAAAACTTTATTTTTCAGGGCGTTTCTCCAACTATTGTGACAGTTTTTATGTCAAAACATTACGCATACACCAACGCCATTTACATTCTTTCTAACACAGGAATACCTAGCAAAGATAAGCCTAATTTAATGGTTTTAGCTGTTAAATCTGCTAAGATTAAACGGGAAAGTTTAATGTTTTCTTCGGCTTGTAAAATCGGACATTGATCATAAAATTGATTAAATTTTTGACTTAATTCAAATAGGTATAAACATAAACGATTAGGTAATAAATCTTTCTCCACTTCTTTGAGGATATAATCTAATTGTAAAAGGTGTTTTGCTAAAACGAATTCACTCTCTTCTGTGAAAATAATTTCCCGATTAGTACTCAGATTATCTAAATCAATATTACCCTTACGACTAATACCCTGTACTCGCACATAAGCATATAAAAGATACGGAGCCGTGTTACCCTGTAAAGCTAACATTTTATCATGACTAAAGCGATAATCAGTGGTACGATTTTGACTTAAATCTGCATATTTAACTGCACTTAAACCAACTATTTTACTTACTTGATTAATAAATTCTTCACTTTCATTTCTTAACTCATCTTTTAAGCGATTTTCTAAATCTTGTTTGGCTTTATTTACCGCTTCATCTAATAAGTCTTTTAAGCGAATAGTTTCACCAGATCTGGTCTTGATTTTTTTTCCACTTTCTGATAATACTAAACCAAAAGG
>CAJHXH010000208.1_pt1 | contig 13829 bp, 14 predicted proteins | sample 9198571 | NCBI WGS metagenome assembly CAJHXH01 (sample SAMEA7708301, study PRJEB35096) | sediment metagenome | biome: marine neritic benthic zone biome [ENVO:01000025]; feature: sediment [ENVO:00002007]; material: shallow marine sediment [ENVO:03000034] sea grass bed [ENVO_01000059] ... | reverse complement strand
CCGAAGGCGTGGCAACCTGAAGCAATCTGAATTATGAATTACCCAAGCCCTTGGGGGGATTACAGGGGGGTTGCCATATCCCCTTGGGGGGATTATAGGGGGGTTGCCTTTTTCCTTACCGTCACCGACAAGAATCATTCCAAAACCCTAGCAGTATTGGGATAAACTCTCCCTCATAAGTCTTAATTTAATTATGACATTATTTATTAATTATGCGGATACTTTGTTATAAAACTTCACTTTTTATTGTATTTTGTTAACCGAGCAGTATTGCATCTCAAGTGGGCTTCCAGAGGGAATAAAATCTTAATTTGACTTCTCCTCGCTTTGAAAAGCGAGGATTCTAAATGGATGTCGCTACACCGGTTTTAACCCGTTCGCTCCATTTTCGATATAATTTTGACAAATCGCTAAAGTTATATCGTTTGGGAACAGTCAAACATTCCCCACATACCTCGGCTAAGGAGATTCCTAGCTGTGTACTTACTTTTCTTAGTATATTTGACGCACCGTTACAATCGGCATTAATTAATTTTCCGTTAGCAGTACGATATAGTCCTCTTTTGATTCTTTTTCCACGCTTACTCACACCGTTCGGGTTTTTCACCGAATTTAGGTAGCAAATCGTTGTCTAAAAAAGAACTTTTAGATGTATAAGATTCTTCTATTTCTGTGAATCTAATTCCTACTGAAACTGCTAATTCTTTAATTCTATTTTTTAATCTGGCTATGGGAATTTGAACAAAATTTTGATTATTCTTTTTACCCATATTACTTTCTTGTTTTTGCCCTTCGTTCCAACCAAAAATAATATTGCCAATACCATGATGCAAGCAATAGTTAACAATAAATCTTGCTGTTTTATTAATAACATCCCTTATTTGACAATTACGTTTATGAGTTTTTAGAGCTAGAGTTTCATCCCAATAAAAATAAGATTTACCTTTTTTGTACTTGGCTACAAATTGATTATATTTTTGATTAACAAACTTCAACCATTTACCACAAAAGATAAAACTTTTACCTAAACTGCTAACACCAGTTAAAAGATTATTTATTCCATGATAAGCGTGCTAATCCTTGTGAATAATCTAAATTATTAGCAGTTTTAGTTTCAACTTTATAAACAAATTCTACCCAAAGTTTTCCATTAGAGGGAACTATTCTTAACTCGGCTAAATTGTCTTTATTAATTCCTATACCATTTGGAATAGCAATACATGGAGTTTCTAAATATTTTTTTTGCGAATTAGGAATAGGCAAATAACATACATTGGAAAACTCATCAAATCTGATATTTTTCCCCACATAAGATATTAAATATAAACCATAATTATTGCGATAATTGGGAATTTTTGGTCTATTTGCCAATTCTCCGTTAAACCATAAAGACAAAAGTTCGTTATAACCTCTAATCGCCTCAACTGCTGATTTAATTGTTTGTTGCCCTTGGCTTCCCCCAATAGCTTGATAATGGCGATTATCTTTTAACTCTTTGCACAATTGAGGATAACTTGCCTTAACTCTAGTTAACTTAAATGAATTGCGGTATAAATCATTCTGATCAAAGAAAAAATTTCTAGGACAGTTAGCAAAATGAGCTTGTCTAATTAAAAAGAGTGTACAGTTGTACAACTTTTTTGAATGTTCACAACACCATTCTAGAAAAGAGTGCGATTCATCATCTATATTTCCAGTTAGGAGGACTTTCTGCGTTCGATACTCCATAATTAATTAATTGGCTTTTATTTAATTTGGAAGTCAAAGTATTAATATTTTACCATTATAGCAGATTAAGTTTATCTTGACTGCTTTTTTGTTAGGATACAGGGGATTAAAATCCCCCTCGCTCGAGACTCACCACTCCTTAAAAGAAGTGGCTTTTCTCGCTCGCAGTTTTTTTCTGTAATTTGTGTCCGTTGAATTTTACCCCTAACGAATATGTGATTTTTGTGAGAAAATAGGGATCAAGCAAAAAACACTGAAAAGGATAAGTTTAACTATGGTTTTAAATGAGTTGGAAGTAAGGCAAAAGTTGGAAGATTTACCTGATTGGATTACTAACGGGCAGGCAATTAGCCATATGTATAAGTTTAAAGATTTCTTAGAGGCGATCGATTTTGTTAATCGTTTAGTCGAACCTGCCGAGTCCTTAGGACATCATCCTGATCTGGAAATTTCCTTCAATAAGGTTACAGTACGTTTGAGTACTCATGATGCTGGGGGTATTACTCAAAAAGACTTTGATCTGGCTTATCAAGTAGCGGCGATCGCTTCTAAATTTTTAGGTAATTAAGTTATAGTCCAAAAAACATGGACTTGTGCTAAAAGCGCATTGAACTTGAGTTCAAGGTGGGTTAAAGTTTTGAGACCTTAAGTTGACAAAGCGTGAATCTTAATTTACCCCCTAACCAAGTTATATAGCAATGGACAATGGACAATGGACAATGGACAATGAAATTATTGCCAAAATACCGGTTGTGATCAAAAACGCTCTAACCGTTGTTAAATCAGTAAACTTGGCATACACAGACTGATCTTACTTTCTAGCAATCAAATCGCTCAGTGATGTCTATCATAAACTTGGCGACTGCCATATCATATTTACTTAAATCGTTATCATAAAGGTGTTTTTTTAGTAATAAGGAATTCAATACTGCGGGCGTGATTGTGCCAAAAAAGCCATTGTGAGGGGAATGTAGAATTGAGAATTGCTGAATTGCTGAATTAAAATTTCAATGAAATTCTTCCCTTTTGCCCAATGCCGTTTGCCCTTTGCATTACCTCCAGCAACAATCATACCAACAAAACCCTCGCAGTATTGATAAGGAATTAACTAATGAGTAATAAGTGCAAATTAAACTATACTTTATACTCCAAATTTTCGGTTGTTTGTTAATTCTTTTCTTCATTTGTTAAGCAGTTAACTTCCAACTATTAGAACCTACACTATTAAATCTTTTTAACTCAATTTCTTGTTACCCATGTCTAAATTTATCAAACTTTTATCAGAAATATTTAACGATAGAAACTTTCTTAAAATAATTCACCTCACCGAAAATCTTGTTTCAAAAGTTTTATCAATTGCCCTAATCATTGTTATTTTTGTTTCCATCTTTGATATCGTTTTAGTTCTATATACAGACTTATTTTCTCTAGAACCTGTCGGCTTTTTCAATAAAACCTTAATTGAAATCTTTGGCTTTTTCTTGAATATTTTAATCGCTTTAGAATTATTAGAGAATATTACTGTTTACTTAAGAAAACATGTTGTGCAATTAGAGTTAGTGCTAATTACAGCTTTAATTGCTGTGGCACGTAAAATCATAATTTTTGATTCAGGTAAGTATGGAAAAACGGATTTAATAGCATTAGGAGTAGCCATTTTTTGTTTAGCAGTAAGTTATGGAATTGTCCGCTATGTTAATCAAAAAAATAATAGTTAACCACGGGTTAGATAAACACAAAGATTTTTAATGTGGAGTTAAGTAGTTGGATGTACAAATATTAGTATTCACCCTTAGATTATGCAATGCCAAGATTGTTAATCTAACACCTAACCCCATAAAACCCAGGTAAATCCTACCTTTGTTATTATTCTTTTAATTGACGGCGTAGTTCTTCTAGTTCAGCATCAATTACACCCCCTGAAGAGTCAGAAGCAGAAGCTTTATCCATAGGAGGTAAAGACGCAGTTGGTTCGGGAGTACCAGATAATTGAGCTTTCATGGCTGCTAATTCATCCTCTACATCACTACCCGCCTCTAAAGAAGCCCATTTCTGTTCCTCTCCAGCACCAGCTAATTCGCCAACAGATTGAGAAACCGCTTCTACTTGCAACACTTTATCTTCCATACGTTCAAACGCAGAAGTGGCGGAACTGGTATTTATATTACTAATAGTGCTTTGTAATTGCTGGTTAGCTTTTGCCGCACTGAGACGGGCTTTGAGCATATCTTTTTTCGTTTTTGCCTCAGAAATTTTACTTTCTAAAGCAGTCAAATTTTTTCGCAGAGAGCTTACTTGCTGATTTTGAGCATCTAATTGAGTCTTGAGAGTGGCGGAGGTTTCCGAGAATGATTTTTTCCGCATTAAGGCTTCTCTTGCTAAAGTTTCATCACCTTTAGTTAAAGCTAATTGAGCCCTCTCTTGCCACTTACTTGCTTCTGCGTTATTTTTCTGATATTGTTGCTCAGTCCGTTTTTGTGAGGCGATCGCCTGTGCTACGGCTTGACGCATTTTTACCAGATCATCGCCCATATCACGAAGACTCTGTTCTAATACTTTTTCAGGATCTTCGGCATTGTCAATCATGTCGTTAACATTAGCCCGTATGACTCTCCCGATACGATCAAAAATTCCCATAATTTACTTGACCTTATTTTATTCTACACTTCAAATTACTTATATCCTATCTTATTGTAAAACTAAAATTGTGGTTATAGAACAAATCAGTGAGAATATAGATGAATTTGTAGATGATTCTACGATCAAAGTAGATAGTGATTGTGAATGGAGAGGAACGAAAAAAGAACCCCAATGGGATAATATTAAGCGATCGCACTAAGTCCCTAACATTCCCAAGAGCGATCGCATCCCAACCTCCTGATCTATCAAAAAGCGATCGCCTTTCCTCACTTCTCTACATCTCAAAATGGAGGGAGACTAGAAGACAAAGAGACAAGGAAGATATTACATAGGAAAAATGGTCTTTTCAAAGATTGAGGGTGAGTGAAAAAATAGGTGGGAATATTAAGTGCTCTGTTTAAAAGTAATCTAAAATTAAAATAATTATTCCTTAAAAAAGCACAACCATATTGTAATTTACATCAAATTGTAGCTGAATATTTAGAACTTGCTAGGCAAAATAGTTCAAGTGCAGCCATGAAAATCTTAAGAAGACGTTTCCCTTCTTTATAATTAATAAATGAAAAGAGCATTAGCAATCACGAAGTTTATTTACTTATAAAAATATTTCATGAAGAGCAAGATCTCAGTTAAATCTGTTGGCAAAATGAAATTAAAATAAATGGGGATGAAAAAAACGTGAATTTTTTGATTACTAATTAAAGAACTATGAAAGTTAAAGCAGCGATCGCAACTAAAGCAGGAGAACCCTTAACTATTGAAACAGTTGACTTAGAGCCTCCTTGTGAAGGAGAAGTATTAGTGGAAATTAAAGCCACTGGAGTTTGTCATACAGATGCTTATACTCTCTCAGGGGCAGATCCCGAAGGCATATTTCCTGCTATTTTAGGACATGAAGGGGCAGGAGTAGTGGTAGAAGTGGGCAAAGGAGTTAAAAGCCTTAAACCCGGAGATCACGTAATTCCTTTGTATATTCCTGAATGCCGAGAATGTGAATATTGCCTCAGCCTCAAAACTAATCTTTGTCAAGCTGTGCGTATTACTCAAGGGCAAGGATTAATGCCAGATGGTACAAGTCGATTTTCCCTTAATGGTGAACAACTTTTTCATTATATGGGTACTTCTACTTTTGCTAATTATACCGTTGTGCCAGAAATTGCCTTGGCGAAAATTCGTGCTGATGCCCCCTTTGAGAAAGTTTGTTATATCGGTTGTGGTGTAACTACAGGGATTGGGGCAGTGATTTATACCGCTAAAGTGGAAGCAGGAGCAAATGTGGTAGTTTTTGGTTTAGGTGGTATTGGCTTAAATGTCATTCAAGGGGCGAAAATGGTAGGGGCAAACATGATTGTGGGAGTAGATATTAACCCTGCTAAAAAAGCTCTTGCTGAAAAAATGGGTATGACTCATTTTGTTAATCCCAAGGAAGTAGAAGGGGATTTAGTACCTTATCTAGTTGATTTAACTAAAGGTGGTGCTGATTATAGTTTTGAGTGTATCGGGAATACAGAAGTGATGCGTCAAGCCCTTGAATGTTGTCATAAAGGTTGGGGGGTTTCCACAATTATCGGCGTGGCGGGGGCTGGAAAAGAAATTAGTACTCGCCCTTTTCAGTTAGTTACTGGGCGTGTCTGGAAAGGTTCGGCTTTTGGTGGTGCGAGAGGGCGTACTGATGTACCTAAAATTGTCGATTGGTATATGGAAGGCAAAATCAATATTGATGATTTAATTACTCATGTGATGCCTTTGACTGAAATTAATCATGCTTTTGATTTAATGCACGCAGGAGACTCCATTCGTAGTGTAATTACTTTTTAAGATAATCCCGCAATCATGCAACTCCAAGCTGAAAATTATTTTGGCGGGAAATTCATTGTTAATTGTCTATTTTCAATTGTCCATTGTCAATTGCTATCAGGACATTTTTTGATCTAAATATTCCTGATAACCTAATTTATCTAAATCAGCTTGTTTTGTTAATACCATTTCACTTAAACCTTGGCTATATTCTTCAACCTTAGTTAATAAATTAGGTTGTTGACTAGCTAAAATCCGAATCGCCAATAAACCAGCATTCTCGGCATTGCCAATGGCAACAGTGGCGACGGGAATACCTCTTGGCATTTGTACAATAGAATATAAGGAGTCAACCCCTTGTAAATTTCTGGTGGCAACAGGCACACCAATTACGGGTAAAGGAGTTAGGGAAGCTACCATACCGGGTAAATGTGCTGCTCCACCTGCCCCTGCTATAATCACTTTTAAACCTCGTTTATGGGCATTTTGGGCATAATCTACCATTCGTAAAGGAGTACGGTGGGCTGAAACAATTTCCACCTCATAACTTACAGTAAAATGTTCACAAATGGCGATCGCCGCCTTCATAGTGGGTAAATCTGAATCGCTACCCATAATAATGCCGATTTCCGAATTAGATTGAGACATAGGGCTAATTTTCTTCAAGGTTTTAGTCGATCTTTATGGTATGACAATAACGGTGATTCCATTCAATAAGTTAAAATATTGATATATTGATAAATCTAGTGATCAATTAAACCTCTTGTGAGAGCTGGGCAATAGTTATGTGAGAATGAGTTTCTTGAATAATACTACTGCAATTAATGCTTGAATATAAATTATAAATTATCAATTATCTATTATTAATCATCAATTATCAATTACTAATTATCATGGATACATCTACTTTACCTAAATCTAGTTTGAAAATTCGTTCAGTACAGTATCGAGATTTAGAGGCGATCGCCTGTTTATTAGAAGAAAGTTTATCATTAGAAGCCAATCCTCGGCAACAAGCCTTATTAGCCAAAGTGAGAAAATATCAAAGTTGTTATGGCTTATTACTATTAACCAAATTATTACCTATAGAAATTGATCATGATTTTTATGTTTACGTAGCCGAAAAAGATGACAAAATACATGGCTTAATACAAGTTTCCCCCTTCAACCAAACCCGCACTACTTGGCAGGTAGAACAAGTGTTAATTAATTATAATACTTCTATTAGTCATTTACTCATTGGAAACCGCAGTATTGGTTCGCAATTATTACGTTACTGTTTTGAAAAAATTTGGGAAGCCAGAACATGGGTACTACAAGTTAATATTAACGAAAAAAATAGCTTAGGTTTGTATCGAGAAAATGGTTTCCAACCCCTCGCCCAAATTACCTATTGGCATTGTAGTTTTGACATTTTAACTCAATTAGCAAAACAAGAACCCAATTTACCGAATTTATTACCGGTTAGCAATGCTGATTCTCGCTTACTCTATCAATTAGATTGTGTTTCCTTACCACCCATATTACGTCAAGTTTTCGATCGCCACATTGAAGACTTTAAGACAGGATTTTTAAATTATTTAAACCAGAAAATTAAAGCATGGTTAAACAAAGAAGAAGAAATCAGTGCTTATGTATTTGAACCCCAAAGAAAAGCAGCTATAGGCTATTTTAAGCTCAAAATTAGTCAAGATGGTTCACAACCTCATACTGCCAAATTAACTGTGCATCCTGCATATACATGGCTTTATCCCAAATTATTAAGCCAAATGGCAACGGTGCTAAAATGTTTCCCCCCTCAATCATTGTTACTTTCTTCGGCAGATTATCAACCTGAAAGGGAAGAATATTTAGAAAAATTAGGGGCAGAAAGAATCGATCAAAATCTGTTGATGTCTCGCTCTGTTTGGCATAAATTAAGAGAATCTAAACCCTTAGAATCAATTGGTTTACCAGAGGTTTTACAGGGATTAAAACCAGTACAAAATCCCATTCCCAGTCCTTGGGCGAAATCATTGGTGGATAAGTATGAAAAATCTTCTGATTCATTAAATCATCAAGAAAATAACCAAAAACAAGATTAACACCTGGGAGGGTTTTGGAAATATAATTTTGGGTGGAGGTAAGGCAAAGCTCAAAAGAATTTAGAATTGAGAATGATGATGAATCTATAACCATTTGGCCACAAAATCAATTACCCAAAATTCAAGCAGGAGCAAAAATTTTAACAACTTTAGCAAAGTTAAAACATTGGCAATTATCAGCCGAAAATATCTTTGATTGGTTAAAGTTATAATCTTGAATAAGATGTCATTTTCACATTGTAGAGAGGTTACGCTCGGTTATTAATGGATAATTGATAATTTGGGAAACTGGTGCAAAATGTGCTAAATAGTTAAGTATCAGATTTTAAATGAGTACTTAATAATGAAACCGATTATTATTAGCCTAAGTGTAGTTATCGTTTGTGCTGGATTTTTGTTATTTTCCCTAATTTTTAATGGCAATAAGCCTGAAGCGATCGCTTCAGAGACTGGCGCAGAAAATGTTACACTAACCGAGAAGGTATCAGCCTCATCATCTTTAATTGCTGATGCCAGTAAACTTAAACCGACAAATAATATGGAAATTGATTTATCACAAGCAGAAAAAACTCCTTCCGGCTTAATGTATATTGAAACAGAAGCAGGAGAAGGTGAATTACCCACTAGAGGTAAAAAGGTAGAAGTCCATTATACAGGCTATCTTGCTGGAGAAGGAATGCAACGAGGTAAAAAATTTGATAGCTCGGTTGATCGAGGTCAACCTTTTACGTTTACCATCGGAGTAGGACAAGTGATTAAAGGTTGGGATGAGGGTGTAGCTAAAATGAAAAAAGGCACAAAAAGCACTTTAATCATTCCTCCAGAATTGGGTTACGGTACCAGAGGTGCAGGCAGAGTTATTCCCCCTAATTCGACGTTAATTTTTGATGTTGAATTACTCGATATAAAATAAATGGACAATGGACAATTAACAATTAACAATTAACAATTAACAATTAACAATTAACAATTGATGATTAGTAAGAATTAGTTTTGTCTTTAGAGTTCATTTATAAACGAAACATGTTTCTTGTTGTAGGGTGGGTTAGGCAATCATAATTAACAGCTTTTACCACTCAATTTTAAATTAGCCGTAACCCACCACCATTGTTATGTTTGATCTCTTATCGATTTACTTTATAAATCACCTCTTATATTTTCTAGCTAAACCATAGGATTCGCTAATTAGATAAAAACTTGGACTTGCGTGGTAAATAAAAAGAAAGAGCAAAATTGGGGTTATTGGTTTGTTTTACCCCTTTATCCTTATCAACAAAGAGCAACTTTACGATGGGAAGTTGTTAAAGATACTATCTGGACATTTGAGCAACCTCACGGCTTATTATACGCAGTTGTGCCAATTCGCATGACTGTAATTAGGCTGGCAAAAGGTGGGTTATTAGTCTATGCACCCATAGCACCGACAGGAGAATGTCTAAAATTAGTTAAAGAATTAGAAAATAAGCACGGGGATGTCAAGTATATAATCCATTCTACCAGTTCGGGGTTAGAGCATAAAATTTTTGTTGGTCCTTTTGCCAGGCGTTTTCCTCAAGCTCAAGTTTTATCTGCTCCTTCTCAATGGAGTTTTCCCCTTAATTTGCCTTTAAGTTGGTTAGGTTTTCCTTCTCGCAGGACGAGTATTTTACCCTCAGATTACCGTCGATCGACTTTACCTGATGAGTTTGCCTACTCCATCTTAGATATTAATTTAAGTCCAGGTTATTTTACCGAAGTCGCCCTATTACACAAACCTACCCAAACTTTGCTGGTGACAGACACGATCATTAAAATTCCCAGAAAACCTCCAGATATTATTCAATTAAATCCTTTTCCCTTACTATTCCATGCCAGAGAAACAGGCTTAGATAATTCAGAAGATAACCTGACTAATCGCTGGAAAGGATGGCAGAGAATTTGTTTATTTGCCTTATATTTTCGCCCCAGTAAATTAGAAACAATTAGCCTGAAGCAATTATTAAAAGAGGTAAGACAATCCCCCAATCTTAGTCGAGAAAATTATTTTGGTTTATTTCCTTTTCGTTGGCAATCTGACTGGCACATATCTTTTGAGGCAATTACTAATCAAAATAAGCCTTTCGTTGCGCCGATTATAGAGACTTTAATCTTACCTCAATCCCCTAAAAAAGTAGTTGAGTGGGCAGATAAAATTTCGTTGTGGCAATTTAAACAAGTTATTCCCGCCCATTTTCAAGCCCCAATTAAAATGACTCCTAGTGAATTTCGCCAAGCCTTTTCTTTTTTAGAGTCAAAAAATAATTTATTATCTCAACTTTATCCTAGTGGCAATAAACAAATTTATCGACAAGATAGTACTTTTATTAAACAATTAAAACAACAATTTACTAAAATAGGAATATTAAAACCTTCTCAACCTTTTTTGTAATCAAATATGAACTAAATATTATTAATATAAGTACCATGCTCAAACGCCATAAAACATAAAATATTTTGTTTATATAACATGGCAATTTGGTTAATTGACGATTTGCTTCCACCAGCGCTTGCCCTCCCGCAAAAATGACAAAAAAAATATGCAATCCTATTTGAGTCATAATATTTTGGTTGGGGTAGAAGTCACCGAGTCAGTATTTTTAATACTTTCATCATTTTCCATTATTAATTGATTTATCACAAATCATTTAGGATTGCTATAGAGGATACGAGCATCGCCTTTTTAAAGGTGAAACTAGAGAAAAATAATTCCTTATTCCGAGCATCGAGACGTGAGGGGCTTGGGTAATTCATAATTCAGATTGCTTCGTGCCTCGCAGATTGCTTCAGGTTGCCACGCCTTCGGCTCGCGGCGGACATTCCTCGTGATTGCCACGGCTTCGCCTCGCAGATTGCTTCGTGCCTCGCAACCTTCGGCCTTCGGATTCATAATTCATAATTCTTTTGACTGAAACCTTAATTTTCACTAATAATAAATTTTGTTGAGGCTAGTTGCACCTATTTTTAGTAATTATGGAAAATGTCCTAATCAATGATTCCCTTGCCAAGTATAGAACAAAAAAATGATAAGATATTTCTGCTATAGCTAGTAAAATTGTAAGGATAATCAATGGCAGAAACTTTAATGTTTAATGCTCTGCGTCAGGCTATTGACGAGGAAATGGCAAAAGACGACAGTGTTTTTGTATTAGGAGAAGATGTGGGACACTACGGTGGTTCATATAAAGTAACTAAAGATTTATATGAGAAATATGGTGAGTTTAGAGTCTTAGACACTCCCATTGCCGAAAATAGCTTTACAGGAATGGCAGTAGGGGCAGCGATGACGGGATTACGTCCTATTATTGAAGGGATGAATATGGGCTTCCTCTTGTTAGCTTTTAACCAAATTGCTAATAATGCCGGAATGTTACGTTATACTTCGGGTGGTAACTTCAAAATTCCAGTTGTAATTCGTGGACCTGGGGGGGTAGGCAGACAGTTAGGGGCAGAACACTCTCAGCGACTAGAAGCCTACTTTCAAGGCGTGCCGGGCTTAAAAATTGTAGCTTGTTCGACTGCTTATAACTCTAAGGGTTTATTAAAATCAGCAATTAGAGACGATAATCCTGTGTTATTTTTTGAACACGTTTTACTTTATAACCATAAAGAAAATTTACCTGATCATGAATATACTTTACCTCTGGATAAAGCGGAAATTGTTCGTAGAGGCAAAGACGTTACCATTCTGACTTATTCTCGGATGAGACACCATTGCACACAAGCCTTGAAGCAAATTGAAAAAGATGGTTATGATCCAGAAATTATTGATTTAATCTCCCTTAAACCCCTTGATATGCAAACGATTGGAGAATCTATTAGTAAAACCCACAAAGTGATTATTGTGGAAGAATGTATGAAAACTGGGGGAATTGGGGCGGAATTAACTGCTTCGATTAATGATCAACTTTTTGATGAATTAGATGCACCTGTTATCCGTCTAGCATCTCAAGATATTCCTACACCTTATAATGGTACTTTAGAAAGATTAACTATTGTTCAGCCTGAAAAAATTGCTGAAGCAGTCAGTAAAATTATGGCTAATCAATTTTAATTTTTATAATTAGATCTTTAATAAGTTAAGTCTAATTAGGTTAATTAATGGACAATGGGCAATAGGCAATAGTTGATGTCTGCCTTACCCATGACTTCACTAAACTCCTGTTTCTCAAGATGTTGAATAGTTTTCCTTAAGATAAAAATCGGAAAGCCCGCTCATTAAAATTCGGGCGAATAGCTAAAGTTATCTGAAGATAACTATTAAGATTTAATTATTAACCCGTTTGAACGGGTTTTAGCTTTCAGCCTAAAATTTATTTTAAGGTAAAACTTAAGGGATAACGACTTCAATACTTATGGGTAAAGCCAAAGAATAGTTAATAGTTTAATCCCAATTTCACTTAATATTGCAACAGTTAATCATGTAGGGGCGAATGGCATAAGCTCTATAAATAATTATTAATTATCAATTATCAATTATCAATTATCAATTAATATTAACTATTAATGGAAAAACAAAGAACATTTATTATTTTAATTATTATCTTGGTGATAACAGCGATCGTTACTTTAGTCAATTTACCCTTACAATTAGGGTTAGACTTAAGAGGTGGTTCGCAATTAACACTCCAACTACAGACAACTCCAGAAGTACCAGAAATCTCTCAAGATAAGTTAGATGGAGTTCGCACTGTTATCAGTAATCGGGTTAATGGTTTAGGGGTATCCGAGGCAGTGGTGCAAAGTGTCGGCGATGATCGTATTTTAGTACAATTACCGGGAGTTAGTGATCCTAAAGAGGCAGAAAGAGTTTTAGGTGGCACTGCCCAACTTGATTTTCGCACCCAAACAGATAACCCTGAAATTCAAGCCCAAGTCGACATTAAACAGCAAGAATTAGCTGAATTAATTTTTCAAGAGCAATTATTAGAAGGAGAAGAAAAAGAGGCTCAACAAGCAAAAATTGAAGCTAAAGAGGTTGAATTAGCAGAATTAAGTGAGCAGTTATTTGAGAAAAGTGAATTAAATGGGGAAAAGCTACGCAAAGCCTCCTATCAACCTACTCAACAAGGTAATGACTGGGAAGTTGTCTTAGAATTTAATGATGAAGGAGGAAAATTATTTGCCGAATTAACCAAAAGTGTAGCTGGTACTGGACGAGTTTTAGGTATCTTTTTAGACAATCAGTTAATTAGTGCCCCCAGTGTTAGTGCCGAATATGCCAAAACAGGAATTTTAGGCGGTAGGGCAACCATTTCTGGAGGAGGAGGTTTTAGCCTTGAAGAAGCTAGAGAATTAGCCTTACAGTTAGAAGGTGGTGCTTTACCTGTACCCGTTAAAATTGTGGAAAATCGCACAGTAGGGGCCACTTTAGGGCAAGATAGCATTCGTCGTAGTATTGTGGCAGGTTTAGCAGGCTTAGTCTTAGTTTTAATATTTATGATTATTTATTATCGTCTGCCCGGTATTATTGCCGATATAGCTTTAATAATCTATACTTTACTAACTTTAGCTTGTTTTTCCTTAGCTGGAGTAACTTTAACTTTACCTGGTATTGCTGGTTTT
>CAJHXH010000874.1_pt1 | contig 13910 bp, 10 predicted proteins | sample 9198571 | NCBI WGS metagenome assembly CAJHXH01 (sample SAMEA7708301, study PRJEB35096) | sediment metagenome | biome: marine neritic benthic zone biome [ENVO:01000025]; feature: sediment [ENVO:00002007]; material: shallow marine sediment [ENVO:03000034] sea grass bed [ENVO_01000059] ... | reverse complement strand
TGGGACATCATTATAAATATCAATTAATTTTTCTTCCGAAATATCTATAGGTTTAGGGAATTTACTTTCTAAATACCCTGTTATAGTTACAGCTTCTTTGTTTTCTAATTCAATTATTCTTTTTTCTAATTTATGAACATAATTAAAAATTGGTTCGAGGTTATGATTATTAGTCATATTTATCTAGTTAAAGATTGTTAATATTTAGTAACTAAACTGAAACTTACAGTTTTAATTGATAGTAATTAAAATAAAAGCTGAAATAATTGTTACTATCTCATCAAATTCTAATATATAATTTAGTAGTTAAGGACTTGCGTTTAAATCAAGTAGCAGTTAAAACTTTATCTTTTAAGCAAGGTTATGAGATAATAATATATAATGAAACAAAATTGGCGATCGCTATTCCTCTGGAAGTAATGATTGAAAATAAATGTCCAGATTGTCTCTTTCTAAAACTTGAACCTATACCAATTAAAGAGGGTTTATTCAACAGAAAATCAGATTCTCAAATTGATCTGTATTTAACCATTAATTTTAACTCTCAATGGCAAGAGTTATTGGGTGGGAAAGTCGAATTTGGAATTCGGCATGGAGAGTTAAGGTTGATTTTGGAAAATGGCAAAATTCCTTATGGTTCACGTAGTTTTAATGATTATTTTCCAACTTCGACCAAATTCACTATCTGCACAGAAGAAAGTAGCGAAAATTCAGGAAATGCTAGTGCTTCATTCAAATTGCCTGGAAAGGGGCTAAATTTAGGCATCAAAACAGATTCTAAAAATAAAGAAAATAGAAAAGAACAGTTTGAGAAAACTATTTCACATATTTCAACAAAAGGCGACGAAGAAAAACCTGTTTGGGTTTTTGAGGCGGATACAGATGACTTAGTTTTAAAAGGCACAATTACAGAACAAAAATTAGCAACAATGGATATTGTAGATAATCCATACAGTGGTGTTGCCACTTTTGAAATTTCAAAGTCAGATGTATGTTTAATGTCGGCGGAAGGAATTTTGCCTCAAAATATCAGTCAAAATAAACGGGCGTGGATTGAAGAACTGATTATTCTACAATTATTAAAATCAAAATTTCAACCTTATATGAGTAAAGTGGAGTTTTAATTATGAATGAAGATCCATCATTACAAAAACTAGATGAGAATATTAAAAAGTTAATTAATGCTGAAACAGATAACTTTTTAGAATTAGGGAAACTAATTGGATTAAATCCACTTGAACATCTTGCAGGGGCTAATTTACAAGGAACAAATTTAAGCAATATTGACTTGAGTAATGCTGATTTAACTAATGCTGATTTAACTAATGCTGATTTGACTAATACTAATTTGATAAGGGCTAATTTACAAGGAACAAATTTAACTGGGACAAATTTATATAACACAAGATTAGGAAATAATTTAGGCATTACAGAAGATCTGAAAGTCATTTTAGAACAAAAAGGAGCAGTATTTGAAGGCGTTTCAACGCGAGGAGATTTATCATCAAATAAAACACTGATGACTTGGGTAAAAAATAATACACAAGACTTTCTTAAAACGATAAAAAATGTAAATCGTCTTTTTGATGCAGTAAAATTATTGGAAAGTACTTTATCTGGGGGAGAAGAAGAGGATTTAAGAAGAGGTGCAACCACAATTAAAAGATTGAAAGAAACAAAAGTTTTTTTTGGTAATCCCTATGGAGAACTTATATTACTAACAGAAGAGGGATTGAGAGAAAAAGGTGTCGATTTGAGTTATGACATTAAACAATTGATGAATCGTTACGATTTCTATTCAATGATGATGAATGTGGATATAAAACCACAAAGTGGGGTGCAAATTTCTAAATTAGAATTGGAATTGAATTTTTATCCGAAAGGACAATATGAGCCTATCATACATAAAATATTCCCTGAAACTAAGTGGGAAAAAATGCTTGGTGCAAAAATGGGTATGAATTTAGGATTAAATGCAGATTTAGATTTTGAGGTAGGAGTAGATGAGAAAAAGTTAGCTGATGTTATCAAAGAGAATTCTAACCTTAAAGCTAATGTTAGTAGCAAAAATTCCCTAAAATTTGAAATTTCTACTAATGATTTTAATTATAAGCATGGAAGATTTAATCGTCTTGCTACTGGTGAAAATCAGTCACAATGTTATTGGCGATTTGAAGAACCAGAAATTAAAGATCAATCTTCCCTTGAATTTTTTCTTATTTTTAAAGTACCAAAGGGAAAAAAACAAATTGATTTAATTGGAGAAGTTTGGGTTGAACCTGATATTAACTGGTTATGTGCAAATATAGGAAATCTTATAGAAAATTTACCAAGTTCTCTTAAAGGCTGGTTTGCCAATAGAAAAAATTTAACTAAAAAATTTGCTGTAGGAAAAAGAGAAATTTGGAATAATTTGACCTTGCCAAAAGAAAAAGAAAAAAAACTTTTGTGGTTATTCTAATTTTTTTATATTTAAGGATTTTGTCAAACTTTGCAATAAAAATGCACTTGTGATACAATTTTTATTTTTTAATTAAAACAAACTATTTAAAATATTTTGGTATTGCGCTTATATAAAAAAACAGACAAAATCAATGAGTCAATATGATAAAGAACATCTTAACTCAGAATCGTAGTCTTTTGCTCTGTTATCAACAAATTCTGAAGGGAGATAATCAAACTACGATAGACAATTATCGTCAGCAAAGATTACTAAGTCAGGGAATAATTTTCCAATGGCAGAGAAAGTTACAGATTTATCCTCCCTATATTATAAAATTTCATCTCGAATGGGTCGAAACAACACTATTACCATCTTTATTTGAAGAAGAAGTTAAACAATGGGTAGGAAATAATCAAGATTTAACAAGCATAATTAAAGATTTAGCTTTATGGGAAATTAATCCTTTTGAGTCAGAAGAAGAGAAACAAAAAGAATGGATTACAGCTTTAATTGAAAAAAATTTAATTAATAACTGGGAAACTAGTGACAAAACACAACATAACTACTTACAAGAACTGAGTGAAAAATTAACTGAAAATAGGAGAAATTTAATTTTATATCGTCAAATTATTAATGAAGAATATAATTATTCTGATGTACTCAATGATAATGTATTTAAGGAGCTATCAAACTTAGGAATAATTTATGATGATACTGACAATCACAAAATTAATATTTATCGTTTATACCAAAAAATTTTTAATGATGAGTGGGCTAAAACAAAATTAATTTGGAATCGAATTATAGCCGAAATAAAAGAATGGAGACAGCCAAATAAAGAGTTAGCTTCGATGATTGAAAAATTAGCTGAACAATATACTCTTCCCATTAATACAAATGGAGAAAAAGAATGGGTACAAAGACTAATTAATGAACAGGTAATTAATAATTGGAAGAGTGGGAATAAAGAAATACATAAATATTTACAAGAAAAAGAAGCTGAGATTTTAGAAAAAAACCGAAAAGTTCATAAATTATTAGAATTATATAAACTTTGGCAGACTAATAATAATATTAAGCTATACGAAACTATTTTCAACAAAGGAAATATCGAGAGCACAAATAGCCGTGCTGAACAAGTTTTAATTACTTCAGGAATAATTAGCAAAACAGATAATAAAAATCTTAAGGTGTCAAACAAATTATACAAAGAGATTTTTGACATCGATTGGATTAACGCTACGAAAACATCTCTAAAGCAACGTGTGAAAAAATATCGAAAATATCTATGTAATATCATCACAGTTCCCATTGTAGCAATCTTATCAACTCAAATAGATCTCATTGCAACTATTTTTATTCTTATTGTTAATGCAGTACACAATATTCCTTTTCTTTCATCACCAACAGAATTAAGTACAAATCGTTTAATGGCTTTGAAACAAGCGACTACAGAACTATCACAATTAGAAAATCAAACTAGAAAGAAAATTGATAACCAATTGCCTAAATTTTCTGATTATAAAACAGTTAAACCTTTACTAAATTTACAGACAGAGATTGATAATATTTATTTGCTAAACGAGATAAAATTGTCCAAAAATAATGCTCCTGTTAGAGTAGTTACATTTGATCCATTAGAACTTGATCCATTACAACCAAAAAGATTTATCGCAGGTGATGATCAAGGAAGACTGATTTTATATGATTACAAAGGAAACGAACTAAGAAAAATTAAAGATTTTGAAGGAGCAATTACTAGCATAAAATATAGTAAAAATGGTCAATTAATAGCAATTGCTTCAGATAAAAAAAATAATAGAATAACATTGTTTGAAAATAACAATAATCCTCAATCGATCAAACAACTTGATTTTCGATCATATCAAGATTCTTTTAACAGTGTAGATTTTAGTTTAGATGGAAAATATTTAGTCACCGGGGGAGAAAATGGTAAGGTAATACTTTGGGAAATAATAAAAGAGGCAAATTCATCAAAACTTAAACTTGTCAAGATTCCGGATAATATTATACATGGAAACTCAATTGAAGCAATAAAATTTACTCCCGATGGCAATGATTTTATTACCGTAGGGGAAATCGGCAAAAAGGAAGAAGAAGTAAAACTGTGGAACTTGAAAAAAATTTTATGCCATTCTGGGAAAAAACAAAAATGCCCATTATCTTCAGAAGGTAATGAATTAAATGAATCAATAGATATTAAACCTAAACTAATCCCTTTGCAACACTTACACAAGCTCAAATCTGTCGCTGTTTATCAACATGAAAATTCGCAAAAACTATTGATAGGAGTTGTTGGTAAACTTTTGAATAGTAATGATAGTGCATTTTGTTTGATTAATATAACCTTGAATAACTCACTTCAATGTAAAAACGAAAATGGTGTTAACATGGTTACCTTTGTTACAAATGACCAGAAAAACCAAAATTTGTTAGTAACTAGTTCAGAATATGGAAAATTAAACTTTTGGAGTTACGATTCAAATATAAAAGCAAATATAAAAGAAAAACACGAAATTAAAATTAATTCTACGGAGTCTAATAATCAGGAAATTTTAAGTATTGATGCTTCATTCGATGGGCAATATTTAATTACCTCAGTAAAAGATAAAACCATTAGAATCTGGAAATTGTCAAACTTTTGGAATCCTCATGGCTCTCTTAATTTTTCAAAAGACGGAAATAAAAAAATAACCAATATTGAAATGGGCATAATTCAAGATCAAAGATTAAGATTAATTATTTCAATGAAAGCTGAAAATGATAACAACCAAACGATGGAAATTTGGGATGTTAATAAACAAAAGATTGAATTTCCTAGACTAGATCTTGAATTGAAAAATTATAATCAGATGATAGTTGTTGAGTATGAGAACAAATCATATCTTGTTGTATTTAATCAAGAAGGAATTGGTAAATTCTTTAATCTATCTAAACAAAGAGAAGGAGAAAAAGGTGAAATTACTCCCCACCTGAAATCTTCCCAAAATCCAAAACCCAAGTTGATTAAAACAAATGGAAAGTATATCATCCTCACTTATGAGAATGGATATTTATCTATTTGGGATATGAATAGAAAGAGAAAATTATTAGATTATAATACACCTATTTTTAACAATAATATAACCGATGTTAGTCTTAGTAAAGATGGTAAATATTTGGCTGCTATTGGTGATTATAATAAGCCCAAAATATACCGAATAAATTTTGATGAGAAGGATTTGTCTCTTGTTAAGTGGGAAACAGATCCTCCTCGAGCAAGTATAATTCAAATTAATCCCAATAATTCTAATCTGGTTATTGCTGGTAAGTCTGGAGATCTTAGTGTGTGGAGTTTAGAGGGAAAGCTATTAGATCGCAAAAACTCTTCAGTTCAAAATCATTTAGAGAAAATCATGAACTTACAATTCAGTTCTGATGGTCAATATTTTGCTACTTTAGATCAAGATAGAAAAAGCTTATTTTGGAAAATTATCCAAGAAGAAAACCAAACGAAAATAGTAAAGATAAAAGAGGATAAAGATGTTTCTGCAATTAGTGTAAGTCCTCAATATCTTGATGGTACAGTAATTGCCATTGCTAAAAAAGAAGAAGGAATAATTAAACTTTGGAATCTAAAAGGACAAGATTTAGCTAAATATAAAACAGAAATAGGTGAAATTGAACATTTAAAATTTAGTCCTGTGAGAAATAAGAAGAACAATCATGAAAGTTATGAAAACTATATAGTAGCGGTAGATAAAAACGGAATAGTAAAAGCGTGGGAAATTAATAATGCCCAAAAATTAATAGACAAAGCTTGCAACTGGTTAAAAGAAGCATACTTTTCTGAGGATTCTCACTATCAACAATGCAAGTATAACCCAAGAGGGGAAAATCAAAAAGGAAAATAAAAGTACGAGGAGATTTGCGTTTAAATGGGGTTAATTTTTGTGAATAGCAAAGCATAAACGCCCAATTACTGCATGATTATTTTCGTCACGAATAGAATCTAAACTTAACTGTTCTAACTTATTCATAAATAGAGAAATATTTTGCGTTTTTGAACCGTCTTGATTATTCGCATTTTTAGAATCCCAATCTTGCCACCAATCTAAATCTTTCATATTATCTAAGATTAAATCAACTTCAAATAGATAAATTTGTGAGTTAGATAAATTATCTATATTAATATTAGTTGTAAATTCTAAAGTTTGATTTTCATTAACTCGTCTATCTAGCAAACCAATTGCAACAAAACGATCTTCTCTATTGATATATAAGTATTAAATTTTTTTGCATATATAAAAATCATCTTTCTTAGTCTGAAATTAATGTTACCGATATCTGGCGATCGCTGGTTAGAATTAAATTGAGATTGTAGCGTGATCGCATATTCAACTATAGTTATTTTATTAATGTGATCGCATTTATTTAATCAGTAATTTTAGAAAACGACTCCTTCATAAAGTTCCTCAAAAGTAATCTCAAAGTTAACTAATATTAATGATAAAATAGAATTTTGTCCCTGATATTCACTTAATAACCATTTACCTTCATTAGTTTTATTATACTGCATTACATAATATTGACTTTGATTAATCAAAATATATTCTTTAAATTGAGAAATAGAACGATAATAAAGAAATTTATCTCCTTGATCATAATTTTGAGTAGATTTTGATAAGACTTCCACAATTAATGAAGGATTAGTAACAGTAGTTTTACCTGTTCCATAATAAATAGGATCGCCATCAATAACCATAACATCAGGATAAGTTCCTTGACGATACCTCCGAATCCATAATTTAACATCGCCAATAAAAATATTATGTTTCTGTTTCTGTCTTTTTAAGGCAAATTTTAAATAAGATGCAAAATTAAAAGCTATTTTATTATGTTCTGTAGTTCCTCCTGTCATGGGAACAATTTCTCCATCTTGATATTCATGTTTATAATCAGCAGTTTCTTCAAATTCTAAGTATTCTTCAAAAGAATAAATGCGTTTATCTGTGGTAACTATCATAATTTATTCCTTATCCTCAAAAGATATTTACTATTTTAGTATTGTAAAGTATTAGATTGCTGTTATCTAGAAAGCTAGGAGAAATACCTGATTCAATTCAGCAACAAATTAATCAACTATCAATGGAATCTTTAGAAACTTTGAGTGAAATGTTATTTGATTTGAATAGTCTTGCCGATTTGAGAGATGGGTTAAATAATAATAAGAATTAGATTAAGCTAAAATAGAAATAAGTAAGATTTCTGTTTAATAAATAAAACTCTATGGTAAATAATTTAACAAACGGCGATAGATATATAAACTTACTCACAGATTTTGGATTCAAGCGACTATTTGGAAGTGAACTAAATAAAGCTCTTTTGATTGACTTCCTCAATGCTATATTACCAGAAAAACATACCATTGCAGATATTAGTTATAAAAACAATGAAAATGTAGGTAATACAGCTATGGATAGAAAAGCAATATTTGATATTTACTGTGAAAGTAAAACCGGAGAAAAATTTATCGTCGAAATCCAAAAAGCCAAGCAAAACTATTTTAAAGATAGAAGTGTATATTACTCAACATTTCCCATTCAAGAGCAAGCAGAAAAAGGAGATTGGAATTATAAATTATCTTCGGTATATACTATAGGAATATTAGACTTTATCTTTGAAGATCATAAAAAAGATGAAGAATTGTTCCATACAGTAGAATTAAAAAATCAAAAATGTGAAGTATTTTACGACAAATTAAAATTTATTTATGTAGAATTACCAAAATTCAATTTGAAAGTAGAAGAATTAGAAACACATTTCGAGAAATGGCTATTTTTATTCAGACATTTATCAGAGTTAGAGACACCTCCAGAAAAGTTACAAGAAGGAATATTTAACCAGTTATTTGAAATAGCAGAAATAGCGAAATTTACACCAGAAGAACAACGAGCGTATCAAAACAGTTTAAAATATTATAGAGACTTGAATAATGTCATAGAAACATCTAAACAGGAAGCTAGAGAAGAAGGTATTGTTATCGGGATGGAAAAAGGGATTAAAACCGTAATATTAAAACAGTTAACTAGAAAGTTAGGTGATATTCCTAATTTAATGCAGCAACAAATTAATCAACTATCAATGGAATCTTTAGAAACTTTGAGTGAAATGTTATTTGATTTGAATAGTCTTGAAGATTTGAGAGATTGGTTAAATAATAATAGGGATTAGATTAAGCTAAATTAGACTTCATCACTAGAAATACTACTCGCTAAAATACCAAGAATTTTATTTACATCTTTAAGGTAATATTCCCTCAAATCAATGCTTAATGTTTGCCCTTGTAATTTGAGAAATTGTCAAATACTTTCTGTTGCAATACTGCTCGGTTAGTGCCGAAAACGCCCCTGTGAGGGTTAATTTTTGTGAATAGCAAAGCATAAACGCCCAATGACTGCATTATTATTTTCGTCACGAATAGAATCTAAACTTAACTGTTCTAACTTATTCATAAATAAGGAAATATTTTGCGTTTTTGAACCGTCTTGATTATTAGCATTTCTAGAATCCCAATTTTGCCACCAAGATAAATCCTTCATATTATCTAAGATTAAATCAACTTCAAATAGATAAATTTGTGAGTTAGATAAATTATCTATATTAATATTAGTTGTAAATTCTAAAGTTTGATTGTCATTTATTAGTGCTAAATTTTCTATGGTTAAACCATTTTTTAAGGTAACGCTAGAGTTTTCTTGAAAAAATTCTTTTATTTCAGGATCTTTTTGAGAATTATTTTGGTTTAATGGTTCATTTTCTGGCTGTTGATTTTCGGTTTCTGAATTTTCATTTTCTACTTGAGTTTGTGCTGGTTGAATATTACTAGAACTCGTTTTGTTTTGACTAAAAGTAAAAACTCTAGTTTTCAGTCTTAAATTATCGTCATCTACATCCAGTGCATAAATTCCCCCTTCATCATTTTCAGTAAGTAAAGGAAAAGGTACTTGATAATTAAGTTCGATCGTTTTTTCATCTTCGTGAATAATCTCTAATAATTCGTAAGGTACATCATTATTTTCTGTTCTAACAATCACATTATCATCTTCTAAGGCAACGAATCTCTCTAATTGATTATTGTCTGGTAATTCAACAGTTTTTTCTAGGGTGTTGAAAGTTCCCAGATTAATTGCTTGTTTGACGATATTACTCGCTGGAAAAATAAACATTTCACTATCATCTATCAGTTGAGAATGCAGATTTTTAATCTGATCAAAATAATGAGCAATTTCAGGATATTTCCCGATGAATAAAACATAAAAAGGACGGTAATCTTCTTTATTTTTTCCTTCAGTTTCAGTATTGTAGTAAAATCTGACTGTACCAGTATTTGGATCATAAATATCACCCTGAAACTGAGTTTTAACTGCCCAAACACCAACAGTATAACCTTGATCTCGAAGTTGTTGATTAAAGTAATATTTTCTCAATCTTTGGGAAATTAAGTCACCATCATCTCCCTCTAAATCGGTAATAATAACAGTTAGTTTATCAATACCTTGAGAAGGTTTTTCAATTGCATCATGAATCGGACTAGATACCTTTGGATACTTCTCTGGATTACTGCCATCATAAAAAACTTTAGATTTAGCATCACGACGAAAATCATTCCTACTGATAACTTTATCCCCAATTCGTTTATATTCTACTGTAGTGGTACTGTTTGAATCAATCACACTTTCGATCGCATCTAAAACCTGAATATAATTGCTTCTATTGACAGTGACATAACCAATCATCGAACCACTACCATCAACATTAACAGAAATTTCGAGCTGATCTGATTTATTTGTGTCCACATAACCAACTGAAGGCAATTTACATTGTAATTCTTCAATGGGTTTTTGATTAAAACTACAACTGGTTGTCAATAATGTTAACGGTACTATTAATAATAGAGGATGAAAAAATCTGCTTTTAACTTTATTAAACATTTTGTAATTGTTGAATGAAAATACTTTTACCGTTTTACTTTTACTAATACTGAACTCAAGTGATGGAATTTAGTCATACTATCTTAGTATAACAGAGGTATCTAACTCAAAATTAATTACTACTAATATTTGTCTAATGATTTGAGTTCTAACTAATTATCTGCAATGACTTATTGATTTTATGCAATTTTCTGAAATTTACTGTGATAAGTTGGGAGTTACACTAAACTCAGATCTCAATACTGGTCGGTCAATAAAATACGAATATAAAAGTTAGTAATACAAGAGTGGGAGAGGATAGGTAGGGTGATGACTTTAAGGGAAATAAAGGATGATATTTCACGCCCTAGAACTCTTCGTTTATCTAGCAATGAAATTAATTTCATTGCTAATAGATTACGTTCAATAAATTGAACCAAACATGGTTTAAATTAGTTAACTTTAGTTAACGATCATTTTTAGCCAAGAGAATTGCTTTGTGGTACAGGCATCTTGCCTGTAAACTGTGGTACAGGCATCTTGCCTGTAAACTTGCCGTGGTACAGGCATCTTGCCTGTAAACGCTGCGCGATTTATTGCAAGGCGGTTGATTGATAAAGTGCATGAATTGATTTTGAGAATTTGCCACAAAGTCATCACCCTAGGTGATAGGGTGATAGGATGATAGGGTAGTTCATGAGAAATAACTATAAGATAAAGTAAAAATAAAAGTTAATTGAGCCGCAATAATCATTAAATAAGCAATCATTCTTGGCTTAAAAATAGATAACATTAAACCCATTGCTTTAATATCAATCATAGGACCAAAAACCAAAAAAGCAATTAAGGAACTTGTGGTAAAAGTCGAAGCAAAAGACAAAACAAAAAATGAATCTACCGTTGAACAAATTGACACTACTGCCGCTAGAATCATCATGGCAATAATCGAAGTCACGGTATCTTGTCCTAAGTTTAAAATTACTTCTCTGGGGATAAAAACTTGAAAACAAGCGGCGATCGCAGAACCTAAAACTAATACTGCCCCTAATTCTCGCAACTCTTGAGTGACATTCTCTAAAAACAAATTAAATTTTTCTCGCCATTTTGTTGACAATGTTTGTTTTTTACGGTTGATTGTCAATAATTTCCGATCCATTTTAATGGCTTGTCCTTCTTTTCCTAAGATAAAACTACCTGACTGCAATAAGCTATAGTTAGACTCATTAGACGGATTAAGATCACACTGAGAAGATTGATTTTGTGATGACATTAATACTGTCAAACGTTTGGCTAATAAAGGCTTAAGCAAAGGACGAGGATCAGATTGAACACTAAAAATACAACCCACAGTAACCGCAATTATCAGGGAAAACACAATTCTTAACCAGACTATTTCTGGTTGTCCCTTAAAAGCTACGTAAGTTGACCATAATACTACAGGGTTAACAGTAGGGGCGGCTAAAAGAAAAGAAACGGCTACAGAAGTTGGTAATCCTTGCAATAATAAACGACGGGCAACAGGCACATTGCCACACTCACATACGGGAAAGCAAAAACCGAATAAACTACCGATGAGAGAACCTAAAATAGGATTAGTCGGTAATTTACTGATTAATTTCCCTTCATCTAAAAATAAAATGAGACTACTAGAAAGCAAAACACCGATTAATAAAAATGGCATCGCCTCCACTAACAGACTAATAAATAAAGTAAATGCACTCTGTAGCTGATTCATTCTTAATTTATCTTATCAGCAATGTATATTATCAAAACAAGGTACTATAGCAATCCTAAATCATTTGTGAGAAACAATAAACTTGGGCAAATAATTGACAATTGACAATTGACAATGAATGTAACAAAGAATAGGATTATTATATATAAATTCTCACAACTCAAATAGGATCGCTTACTAAGAACTAAGATTGGTTCAAAATACCTTTTCGATATTATACCTATATTTGTTTATGTTAGACTTAGAGGGAACAAATTTCCTTTTCGGATTCCCAATAACCTAATTTTAAAAGATGTTCGATGAGTCTAGTTAACAAACTTTCCATTTTTCTTTTATCTCGGCGACTCAAATCTAAAACCTCCTCAATTAAATTTTCCCAATCAAGAGATTCCAAATCCTTATTTTTTAGTTGTTGAACAGTTTTTATTACCCAGAGATTATAATCAGTATCGTACAAACTTTTTGCGTTGATATTTAATTCTGCTACCATTTCTTTTTCTCACTTGTTTTCCTATTGTTAGTTAGCCAATGATTATGGTTTTATGATACAGAGATTTTTAATACAATTGATATTATCTCTTTGGTAAGTCTATTTATTACTTGGATTTATGAGGGTGTCGCTTTATCGGAAGTTTAACAACTTTTTGTCCACTAGCCATCTGCTTCTGTCGTAGATCGTCAAAGATAACTTCTAGGTTATAATCAAAAGACCTAGCATATTCCTCTCTATATTTGTGAATTTCTTCGACAATTTCATCTTTATACATAAGTTATTCTCCTCAAGAGTCAAATCCCATTAATTCATAGGGGGTACAAATAAATGGTAACGTATATCCTAAAGAAAAACTAATTTGCGATTTGTATTGTATAACCAGAAACGAATATTCTCTCTTGATCTAAATTTCTCCGTAATGACTCAACCTCAATTGTGGCGTTATATTCCCCTCTTAAATCTCGATGGTGCTACCCAAATGGCGATCGATGAATGGCTGTTAACTCAGCATCAAAAGTATAATCATCCTCCTACTCTCCGTTTTTATACTTTCCATCCTGTCGCTTTATCTTTAGGAATTAGTCAACGTCACAAAATACCTAATCATTGGCATAATTTAACATGGCAAGGGGACAAAATTCCACTGATACAACGCCCTAGTGGTGGGCGAGGGGTTTTACATCAGGGTGATTTAACTTATGGGATAATAACCTCTAATTTAGAGGGCAATTTAGAGCAGGTTTATCGGCAGATTTGTCAATTTTTAATTCTGGGTTGGCAAAAGTTAGGGGTAAATTTGCACTTTGGTAAACCATCTCGGCAATATATGCGATCGCCTAATTGTTTTGCTTTAGCCACTAATGCTGATTTAATCGATAGTGAAGGTAATAAATTTATTGGCAGTGCCCAATTGAGAAGGGGAAAATATATTTTACAACATGGCTCGATGATATTAAATCCCAATCAAAAATTATTTGAGCAAGTGTTTCCAACTTCGACACTATCAATCAACTCTCAAGCTAAATGTTTATCTTTAGCTCAAATTATTGCTACTTTAAAAGATACAACCCAAGAATTATTTGGTTGTGATTTGATTAATCAACCGTTGTCAATCCCGGAATGGCAAAAAATTCAACGATTAAAGCTAACAAAAAATCAACAAAACTGACTTAAAGCTGGTGCTTTGCCCACTCTACTGCCCACTCTACTGTAGAAAAAGACTTTTAGCGATTATTACAATAAATTAACGACATGGGATTTGGAGAC
>CAJHXH010000306.1_pt1 | contig 13915 bp, 13 predicted proteins | sample 9198571 | NCBI WGS metagenome assembly CAJHXH01 (sample SAMEA7708301, study PRJEB35096) | sediment metagenome | biome: marine neritic benthic zone biome [ENVO:01000025]; feature: sediment [ENVO:00002007]; material: shallow marine sediment [ENVO:03000034] sea grass bed [ENVO_01000059] ... | reverse complement strand
TAGAAGCCGAAATAGATATAAATAATGTATATCGTTTAACCATGAAGAATCAACAATAAAAATATATAACAATCCTATATGATTTGTGAGAATTGGAACGTACAGTCAGAAAAAATTGAGAATTAAGAATTAAGAATTAAGAATTAATTTAGAATGAGCGAATGAGGGAATTACCCACGCCGTCGGCTTGAAATAAGGAATTATTTTTTTTGTTTCACACCTTTTGGAGTGGGCTTGTATCCCCTATTTTCTTTTGTCAATAATTCAACTAATTTGGCTTTACTCAATTTACTAAAATTTTTTAATTGTCGAGCTTTAGCTATTTTTTTTAGTTCAGAGACAGTTAAAAGATTTAAAATTGTTTTGTCTGTAACATCCTCACAAATTGGCTCAGGAGTTAGATAAAAAACTTCTTTTAATGCCTCTAATTTACTACCTTTCCTTATTCCGCAATTTAGTCTCGGTATATAATTAAAATTTTGTAAATATTTTTTAGGGGCACTGCTAAGACGATCAATTAATAGAGATTTATTCACACCCTTAAGCGGTTTTTTAGGGAGTGTTGTTAAATATTCTATAGCTTGAGTAATTTCTTTCTTAGAAGCAATAGAAAGATTGATTTTTGGTAATTTTTCACCCGTTAATATTTGTGCTATTTCTTCAGTTTCAGGACTATCATCGGCGATAATGCACCAAACCCGCTCTAAATTTACTTCTTTGGCTACTTGATAACCAAAAGAGTTGGCAATTAATTTATATTGATCTTCTCCAGTTTCTTTTACAATTAAAGGAAGCCAATTTCTAGTATTACCATCTTTAAAAAGTTTCGCCGTTGAGTTTACTATAAAAAGGGAATAATTTGATGCTTGTGAAGATTTAATATCTTCTAAATATAAATACATTAAGTTGCCAATATTATCTAGTTTAGCCATTAAATAAAATACTCCTTAACAAATTTTTGATAATTTTCAATTGCTATTTTATAACGGAAAACAGCAGGTTCATTATAGTCTTCAGCTTTTTCAATATAAGCGTGATAAGGTAAATGAAAAATTTTACGATTCTTACTCAAAGAATTTTGATGAGGGAAAAAATAAGGGGTTAAATCAATATTATTTTGCTGATAGCTTTCAATATTTTTTTCTATGAAGTCATAAATAGTTTTAATTTGGGATTCTGTAGCGTTTCCACCATTAAACATAATTGGCAATGAAATTGGACCACCATTTTGTTTATATTCACGTACTTCTGGTAAATATTTAGTAATAAAAGTAATGGCATTTTTAATCGATTTTCTACTATGTTGATTAGGGATTAAGACAACATCAGAAGCATAAATTGAACTTTGAGCTAATTCTCTCCAATTAGGGGGAGTATCAATCAAAATATAATCATATTTAGGTTTTAATTGTTTTAGTAATTGTCTTAAACGAGAAATTTTGAATAATTGTCGATTAAGATTGTCTCTCCCTTCTACTAATTCTGTGTCACAAGGAATAATATCAAAGCCATAAGTAGCATCATTTTTTAAATTTTTTTCATAGGTAACAATAGCATCATTTATATCTTTATCTCTACTCATTAAACATTCTGATAAACTTGTAGAAGTTGGCTTCAACCCTAATGTTGTGGTTAAATCTTGTTGGTCACAATCAAAGTCTATCACTAAAACTTTCTTTTTATGCAAACTTAAGATTCCTGCTAAATTGATAGTTGTGGTTGTTTTACCTACACCACCTTTATTATTATAAATTGCTACAGTTAAAGCTCTGGGAGTCTGTTGAAGTTGAGTTTTTATTTCATTTATAGTCTGCTCAAATTTTTCTAAATTATCAGGATTTAATTCTTTTATGGCTGAGGCAGGATAAATTACTTTACCATGTTTACGGAATATTTGAATTTGACGAGAATTAGTAATGATTCCCCATTTTACATTTTTGAAATTGGGGGCTAATAAATCTTTTTGCAATTTTTTTACTCTTGCTTGATACTGATTACTACTAGAATCAAAATCTAAATTAATATTTTCAACTGCCAAGAGAAGAAAGGATTGATATTTTTGCTGTCCATTCAATTGGAAAATCGCAAAATCTACAATTTCTTTGCCATTATTAGTAGGGGATTTAGCCTTAATTTGTTTTTTTCCAAAACCTAATACTTCTAATAACAAAGGAGCAAAATTAATGGTTAACTCTGTTTTATTATTTGAGGGAGAAGATTCCTGAAGATATTGAGCTAAATCAGTAATAGTCATGATTTTATCATTGGTTGAATTTTTTAATTTTTCGGTTTTATATAAAATATTTTTTTTGTCTGTTATTTCCTGATCTAAGTTTTGTTTATTTGCTTTTGATTTTTGTTTACTATTAGTTTCCTTTTTTAATGTAGGTAATTGTTTATTTTTCAGATCTAAACTTTGATTATTGTTGCTCAAGTGAGCGTTACTATAAGTTTGATTTTTCGTTAAATTATTAGTATTATTAAGGACAAAATTAGAAGGATTAAGCCCTCTAGGTTGAGAAATGGTTATTCGATGATTACTTTCATAAAACGAGCGAAAACATTTAACCCATTGTTGATGTAAAGGTTGCTGTGGTTGGGCTGAAAATACATGAGGACTTCCCACGACAATTCGCTTCACCTTAGCACGAGTAATAGCTACATTTAAACGATTAGGCTGAAAATAAAAATCTGCTTTTTGTGCTGCATGAAAAGGATCACTAGTAGTTAAAGATACAATCATAATATCTTTTTCTTGACCCTGCATTGATTCAACCGTATTCACCAATACTAAGTTTAAATCTAGTTGACTAAAATTTGTACTTAATTCTTGCAATTTTTGACGAATTAATCGAGCTTGAGAGCGATATGGCACAACTACTGCTATTTCATGAATATTAACTCCACATCCTACTGTTTCAGCCACTATTTCAGCGATTATTTCTGCCTCTTCACGAGAATTTAAACCTTGCCCTTGATGGGGTACTTCCACAAAAACTGATGGCATTTCTGGATTTAGTACATCACCATAAACTTGAGGTTGAATTGGTAACTCTAATTTTCTGGCGATCGCCTTTGCCGATGGTTGCAGTTTTCCCTCATAAAAATACTGACTAGGAAATTGATTAATTTCTTGGTTGAGGCGATGAGTAACATCCAACATTGTACTGGGTGCATGATTAAATAAAGTCTCAAAAATCGATTTTTTTACCCATGATTGTCGATGTACTCCAGCAATTACGGGGGGCATCTGTTGATGATCTCCAATAAATATATATTTAGAACCTCCCGTCATTCCTCGCATCGCTACAGGGATATTTATTTGCCCTGCTTCATCAAAGATAATGGTATCAAATTTAACTTCTTTAAGACGATTTCCACCAACAGAATGACAAGTTGCCCCAATAATTAAACCTGCTGTGTCATGTTTATAAGGGCTATCTTTCAAGTTTTGATAGTTGTTAACTAAACCATTTTCCCATGTTAAACCAGCGGTTTTATAAGGTTTTCCTATTTTAATAACTTGTTGATAATCTGTTACTTGTACTATTTTTTTCAAAGCGTTATTAATAGCTGTATGGGTAAAAGCAGTAATTAAAACTGTTTGCCCTTGTTGTGCTAAAAGATGAGCAATATGGGCTAATAACCAAGTTTTTCCTGTTCCAGGTGGTCCTTGAATGAGATAATAATTATCAGTAACTAAAGCGCGAGTAAGAGCTTCTTTTTGTTTGTTAGTTAAACCTAATTTGTCAATTTTTTCAAGATTAAAACCATTATTTTTTAGCTTTTTTAGATTTTCTAAATTATTATTAAATTCAGGTTTTATTTTACCTTCAATAATATTTAAAATCTTATCTTGTAAATTTAAGTCAGATTCTAGGTTTTTTAAAGTATCTAATAATAGACGACGTAAATCAAACAATTTTAAATCTAAAACCCATTTTTGTTGTAAATTACTGTTACCTATATTTATCTTTTGATTAAATTTTAAGGTTAATAAATTATCTTTTTCTTCTGCTAAAACGCATTCATATCTATGGTCTTTATTTTGAGGATTACCACTGTTAAAGAGTAATTCATCTCCTACAGCAAATTTTGATAAATTTTCCTGAAATTTTACTGTGATTTGTTTACCTGATTGGTTAATTATTTCTAAATCTGAGATTGCTTTTCCTTGTTCAACTCTTTCATTAATAGGTAAAGCCCATGTTTCTTTTATTTGTCTAACTTGGGTATCATTTTCTACGTTAACAAAACTTTTGAGACAATTAATTAACTCTTGTCTAGAACTTGGTAAAATAGAACTATCTTGGTTATTTAAGTAAGAATCACGATAATTATTTTGAGCTAATTTTTCAGCTTCTAGTTGAGTCCAATGAGGAATACTAGGTAAGTCAATTACTTGTTTAAATTGTTCCAGAAGTAATTTATCATTCGTTATAGAAGCAATAATTTCAGCTAAATATTTACAACAACTTTCAGGATAACGAACAATTTGTTCTTCGGCAAAACGAATGACAATCCATCCCGCTTCAGTAAAAGCTAAATTACGCTCTTTTTCACTGTCTAATTCTTGATAATGAGTTGGTTCTTCTGTTGCATAAACATAAGGTTCATCGCATTCTATATCTATATATAAACTAGCTTTTTCATCAGCATAAATAAAATCAGGATAATATTGTTGAAATTGATAGTGACGTTTGATTAAATCGGGGAAAAATTTCTTTAAATAATACCAATAAAAATAATCTTCTTCAGGATTTTGCTTAGGGCTAAGTTGGTGATTATATAATGGTATTAACTCGATTAATGGAGGTGATTCTGAAGTAAGTAATTGCGGAAAATTTGACACTTTTTTTATTGACTCCTTTGATGTATTGTTTATCTATTTATCCAGATGGAAAAATAGATTATGCAGTTTTTAGTTAAAGTATATTATTTTGTGTAAATAAAGATAATTATTTATACTTTATTGCTAGTAAAAAGCTACTGAATAATTGGATATGTATAATTTAATTTTTCTAAATTTTGTTTTAACATATCAATCCAATTTTTTTGTTGTAACGTTTTGGCTATATTTAAGGCTCTTGTCCACATTTCTTCAGCTTTGTCGTTAGCACCAATCTGATACATAATATTACCAAAAATTGCAATTTTAATAATATCAAGAGTACCCAAAATTGCTCACCATACAATCAAATCTCTCAAAAGAGTATGGAAATAGGCTTGTATCCGAATCTGAATGGTTGAGGATACTTGCCCTAGGAATAACTTGGTAGTTTTAGCAAATAAGTTTTAATTCTTAATTCTTAATTCTTAATTCTTAATTCTTAATTCTTTTGACATCAGTGGGGCATAATAGATTGTGCCCCTACATTATTTGTTACTTAATTGACTTATTCAGCAAGCCGTGATTAAAGTCTTGTTTCCACTTCTTTAATGGAAATAGGATTATCTGGTTGACTCATTAAAGAGGCTTTTAATACCACACTGCTACTAACAGAATCATTGGCGATTTCGACTACGGGATTAGATAAAATGCCCAACAGAGAAGTAGCCACAATTAAAAATACTAAACTGACTTGAATCGGACGCATTCCGGGTAAATTCCAACGAATAGGGGGATAGTTTTTCACTACCTCTGACATTTCTTGTGGTTCTTTAACTACCATCATTTTGACTACCCGAATGTAATAGTAAATTGAAATCACACTGGCAACTAAAGCGACTAAGACTAAGCCATAAAGTCCCGCTTGCCAACCTGCCCAGAAAATGTAGATTTTCCCGAAAAAGCCGGCTAAAGGAGGAATCCCACCTAAAGACAATAAACAAACACTTAAACCTAAAGTTAATAAGGGATCTCTTTGATATAGTCCGGCATAGTCGCTGATTTTATCAGTACCGGTTCTTAAAGAGAAGAGAATTATACAGGCAAAAGCCCCTAAATTCATGAATAAATAGACAAACAGGTAAAAAATCATACTAGAATAACCGGCTTGAGTGCCAGCCACCAAACCAATCATCACAAATCCTGCCTGCCCGATGGATGAGTAAGCTAACATCCGTTTCATGCTAGTTTGGGCTAAGGCTACCACATTACCTAACACTAAGCTGAGAATTGCTAATGCTGTAAAGATAAAATGCCACTGTTCAGTTACAGGAGCAAAAGCTGTTACTAATAGACGAATTGCGATCGCAAAACCGGCAGCTTTAGAACCAACTGACAAGAAAGCAACTACAGGAGTAGGAGAACCTTCATATACATCAGGAGTCCATTGGTGAAAGGGTACAGCGGAAATTTTAAAAGCAATACCTGCAATTACAAATACCAGAGAAATTGCTAAACCTAAAGATTCTAAACCTTCACCTACCTGTAAAGTGGCGGTGATAGTATTAATGTTAGTCATACCACCAGAAAGCCCGTATAACAGAGACATTCCATAAAGGAAAATCGCTGAACTAGCGGCTCCAATTAATAGATATTTCAAAGCCGCTTCATTAGAACGGGGATCTCGCTTCATATAGCCCGTCATTAAATAAGAAGAAATACTGAGCATTTCCAAAGAAACAAAAATCATCACCAATTCCGAAGCACCGCAGAGAAACATTCCCCCCAAGGTTGCCGTTAGCATAATGCCGATAAACTCCGCTAAGGAAGTACCAGTATTTTCGATATAGCTAATGGACATGGTAATAGTAACCGCAGTGGATAAGGCGACAATTACCCGAAAAACAATACTGAGATTATCGCTGGTAAAAGAACCTAAAAAGGAAGTAGGATTAGGATTACCCCAGCCATAAATTAAAGCGGCTACTGCACCTAGTAAACCCAAAATCGCCAGATAGGGCAACCATGACACTGATTTACGTCCAAAAATTAAATCTCCAATTAAAACTAACAATAAAGTAACTATGACAATTCCTTCAGGAAGGATAGCCATAGCGTTTAATTGACTAGCAATTTGACTCGAAAAATCCATAATTAATCTATTTTATAACTCTCAATAGTCAATCTTACCTGAAAATTATCGTTCAAATAGATTTTGCTTAGAAGTAGCGACTGCCTTAATTTTAATCATAACTGAAATTAAATCAACAATGAGGGGATCTATTTAATCCCAGCTTTGCTTAAACTGAGGTTTGCTAGAAATGATCAAAAGTTTATCTGGCAAGAGATTTGGAGTTTTTAAAAAGTCTATCTAAGCGAAATATTTGGGTTGAGCTTAGTCGAAATATGACAACAGATATATTAATCATAAACGACTTTGCTCTAATAGCCAGAGTGAGATAAATAAGATAGACAATTATTGACTAAAAAATAGACAACCATCATTGCTGCCGCCGCTAATGCAACTAGAGTGCCAGCTAACATCAGAGAGAATTCCCGATGATCAAAAGCTTGCTGCATTAAGTGTAATGACCAAGCGACTAAGGCAACATCAAAAATGAGAATAGAAAGTAACATTTCTTAAAAATGTAAGTTTTAGTCTATTCTAATACATATTCTGAGAAATATTAACTTTTATTAAGATTTTCTTCAAGTTTGATCAAAAAGAGGGACATTAATTTCTGACGGGTACTTGATGGTTGCTTAAATATTCCTTGATTTCGGCAACGGTTAATTGTCCGTAATGCAATAAAGAAGCTAATAAAGCGGCTTCGGCTTTTCCTTCCGTTAAGGCTTCATAAATATGTTGAGAGTTTCCTGCCCCCCCAGAAGCAATTATGGGAATTTCCACCGCAGAGGCGATCGCCCTAGTAAGTTCTAAATCATAGCCGGCTTGAGTGCCATCGGCATCCATACTGGTAACTAATAATTCTCCAGCTCCTCGTTTTGTCACTTCTTTTGCCCATTTTAGAGCATCTAATCCCGTATTTTCTCTTCCTCCCCGCACATAAACCTCCCAACCTGGATTATCTGGTTGATTACGCCGTTTAGCATCAATTGCGACTACAATGCACTGACAACCGAAGCGATCGCTTGCTTGATTAATAAAATCTGGATTTCGCACTGCTGTTGAGTTTATGCTAATTTTATCCGCTCCTGCTCTTAACAATTCTTTAACATTTTCTAAGGTTCTAATGCCACCACCCACCGTTAAGGGAATAAAAACCTCTTCGGCTGTGCGATAAACGACATCAATGATTGTATCTCGATCTTCGTGGGTAGCAGTAATATCCAGAAATACTAACTCATCAGCACCAGCATCATTATAAGCACGAGCCAATTCAACAGGATCACCAGCATCTTGGAGATCAACGAAATTAACGCCTTTAACTACTCTGCCTGCATTAACATCTAAACAAGGTAAAATTCTTTTCGCTAACATTCAATTGTTTTGATAATTAGTCTGACCATTAATCACTTCGTTTTCGCCTCGAAAATACTATACCATTTAAAAGCCCATTCGTAAAGAAAAGTTACTCCATCTTCAATAAGTTTAATAATTCTCCCATTTCACTTAATTTATTTTCATCTATTACACAGGCAAGATGCCTGTTCTACTCCAGATTTCGATTTTGTGTTTTATGGTATTTTTCATATTTCATCTTATTACAAAGTCAGGTACTGAAAATGGGTTTCAAAACCATCGCAGTATTAGTTTTTGTCCTTTTATTCTTTCTCAGGAATATCAAGTTTCGTTAAGATTTTGCCACAAGGAGTGCGATCGCTTATGCTAATTGGCACTTCTGTTAGTATAAAAAGTTATTTTGCCTCATCTTGGCAGAGTTTATTATTAATTTTACCTGATAATTTTTTAATTTTTATTATTACTTTTTTAATCAGATGTTTAGTAATTATTATTCATTATAAACAGGAAGTAAAGCCTAAGTTTTTGCAGCAACATTTAAAGTTAATTTCTCTAGGCATTTTAATGGTAATTTTAGCTTATCCTCTTACCCTAAATCTGTCTGCGACTGAAATTCACGGTACATGGTCAAGAATTCATTTATCAGCAACTTTAGGGGTTGCTTTTTTGGGCGGTTCTGTCTGTCAAATAATTATTAATTTGCCTGATTTTTTGCGAATAAAATTCTTGCCTATAGGAGCAATTATAATATCATTAATGTTTAGTTGTTTATTAGTTTATGGGATATTAATTCAAAAAGATTATGCTTTAAATTAGCAGTATCAACGAGAGTTTTGGCTAGAAATAACTCCCCTAATTTAAGATTTAGAAGATGGAGATTTAGTATTAGTTGAGCGTACTGGAATTAATGTTACCACCAAAGAAATGCGAGCTAATCATTGGAATACCCCTGCTATTCTTCCTCATTTATATAATTTTCCTTCTGATTGGAAATCCGTACCCAAAGTTTACATTTTAACGAATGATTGGCAAGATAATATTATTACCGATGATAACTTATTATTAATGAGTAAATCTACTTTAGAAAGTTCTAGTGCCCATTTACCTGTACCATTTTCAGAAAGTACAATTGCTAGTAACAAAGTTATTTTAATACAGACAAATAACGGTAATTTAATCAGAGCTAATTCTCCCCTCAAAATTAAAGATAAGCAATTTGTATTAAAAACTAATTCGACAGAAAAAACTAATTTATCAAAAAAATCTTTAGGTACATTAATGCTTAAAAGCATCAACTTCTAAATAATAATCATATAAATCATTCTTAAATAGCAAATCAAGCTTACTCCTAAAATAAGCAAATTGAGCTTCTGTTTCTAGTAAATAACAATCATACATTAAATTATCAGAATCAATTTTAAAAATTTCTTGTAATTCATTAATCTTCAAACTAGGAAGCAATTTTTCCCCTACTAAATTATCTCCATCTTTCTCAAACCAACGCAAAAATCGTTGTACTTTGTAATCATTGTCTAAAGAGTTTTTATCTGAGACAATTTGCTCACTCAATTCTTGATTAATAGTATTAATAGTCATTAAACATTTTATAGATTAAGTTCGTAGTAATGGCTTTAGCCATTATCACAAGGACATTATAAACCCTAAAAAGGGGTATGGGCTTAATAGTATTAAGCCCCTACAAACTTTCTTTTATTTAGGTTGACTTACTTAATTCCCGAAAGTAGGGGTGCAAGGCTTGCACCCTTACCCTGATAAATTTTGCACCCTCTTGAAAATTAAGTATTATGTCCGGCGATCGCACTTAGTCTGTTTTGCACTTAATCTGTTTTGCTCTTAGTTTTCTGCCAATCGTCTAATAAAGCTAAAACAAAAGTCGTTGTAGGGTGGGTTAGGCAACCAGTAATTAACAACTTTTACCATTCAATTTTAAATTAGCCGTAACCCACCACCATTGTTATGTTTGATCTGATCTTAAGATTTACTTTATAAATCAGCTCTTAGTTTTCTGCCAATCGTCTAATAAAGCTAAAACAAAAGTAGCCGCAGGATGATTAAGGGTTTGTTTTAAGGCTTCGCTTCCCCCTACTCTTAAAGCACTCAGAACACGGTCAGCTAGAGACGTATTACTTGCGATTTGTTTGACTGCCTCTTGTGCAGTTTGCATTTGCCCGGCTACGGTATCTGTGCCATAATTTTTATCAAGTTGCTCTAAAAGTTTCTGAATCTCGGCCGCTGCTTCTGCTAGGCTTTGCTTTTGCTCTGATGTAGGATTAGTGATATTTATTGTTTGTTGGGCGTTATCTTTAGCAATATTTGTATTGGGATTAGTGGCGTTGCCTTGATCTATGTTGAATGTATCTGACATATCATTTCCAGTTTTGTTGGTAATATCAATTATATTTTGAATCGGTCTTTCAGCTAATATTCTAGCAATTTCTTTCATCTCTGAGCCTTTCTCTCGGTAAATTTCGATTTCTCTGTCTTTAGCGGCTAATTCTGCTTTGTATTTTTTCTCTACCTCTTTAAGGGCTAACTCGTAATTCTGGGTAAATTCCTGATGAATCTTCTCCTTGTTAGTATCAGGAGGTACTTTTACCTTAACAACCACAACTCCATCCCCTTTGTTTTCAATACCTTGTATTTCCAGTGGTGTATCTTCATTTTCTACTTGCACCTTTTTAAAGGCTGCTACAAAAGCCTTCCAGTCCACACCATTACGGAAGATTAAATCAACCGTATCTAATACCTCCTCAAACAGCTTGGTAAACTCCCCAGGTTGAAAAATACCACTACTGGGACGGCGTTCTCTGTCATCAGTTCCGGGTTTAGAGCTTTCGAGAAGATAAACATATTGACAATCAACTTGGTCTAGTTTTGTGCTACTTTCTATATTCCAAGCCTCCAAACAAGCTCCCGTCATACTGGCTCTGGTAAAATTGGTTCCAACAGCATTTACTTCGGTTAAATTAGCTCCGTCTAAATTGGCTTCGGCGAAGGTAGCTTCACTCAAGTCAGCAAATTTAAGGTTAGCTTCATTGAGATTAACTCCCATTAGGTTAGCTCCTCTGAGATTGGCACGAATATAGGATTTCTTATAGCCATAACCACTAATAAGTAACTCTCTAACTTCAGTTTGCCCCAGCAGATTTTTACCTACTCTTGCCAAGTCAAGTTTGACTGTATCTTTCCAACAAGTACGAATAAGACTTTTAGCTCTTAAATCAGTGCTTTTTAGAGTAGCCCCTGTAAAATCAGCGTCAGTTAAATCAGCATTGTAGAAGCTAGTGCCTCCCATAGAAGCGAAGACAAGGGCAACTGTCCTAATCCAAGCATCTCTGGGGTCTCCCTTAATAGCACGCCAGCCAATATAAGCATTGACTGCGGCTCCGACTAAGGCTATGGCTAGGGGTAAGGCGAAGGCTCCGACTTCGGCGAAGGTTTCGACTCCGGCGAAGGTGAGGGCTACGGCTCCGGCTACGACTAAAGCTAAGGCGAAGGCTCCGGCTACGACTCTGACTACGGCTAAGGCTATGGCTAAGGTGAAGGTTACGGCTCCGACTAAGGCTAAGACTATGGCTAAGACTCCGAATACAGATCCAACTACATATGAAACTACGGTTAAGGCGAAGGCTATGGTGTATATACCTACGGCTACACCTGCGGCGAAGGCTACGACTACGGCTCCTAATGCAGGCATTAAACCTTTGCGAAACAGAATAATGTGGAAGATAATCAACATCATCAAGTTTATCCAGCCCGTAATCTGGTTTTCTAAGGAGCTAAAATCAACTATAAGTGATTCTAAATGGCGAACAAAAGCAAATAGAAATCCCCATCCGCCCAGAGTTGATATTAACCACGAAATAAAGACAAGAGTAATTGCCCAACGCTTTTGTAATCCAGCTTTTATTCCTTTAAACTTAGCACTTCTGAGGACTGCTCCTTTGAAGTTTGCACCTCTAATATCTGCTTCACTAAAATCCGCCCCCGATAAGTTTTGATCTTTAAAAGACTGTCCTCTCAGGTTTGCACGCCGAAAGTCTCTTTTTCCTTGTTGATAATGCTTAACTACCTCACTAGCTTTCACTGAACAACTTATTTGCTCTCTGAATTTATTAATAATATTAACCCACTTTTCCCAAAGCATATATTTTTATTCGAGTTTAGAAGACATTAAAATACAATTGAGTAAAATAGAAGAGTTAATTTAATCAGAAAAAGCCATGAAAACTATCCAACTGACACCCGAAATAGAAGATTTAATTAATCAACAAGTGAATACAGGAAAATATCCCGATGATTTAGCAGTTATTCAAGCAGGATTACGCTTATTAACAGAAAGAAATAGTATTTATAAAGGGTGTTTTGAGGAATTGAAAAAAGAAGTAATGATTGGAGTGGAAGAGTTAAGACGAGGTGACACCATCGATGGAAGAGAAATGATAAAGCGATTAAAAGCTAAAAATCTTCAGTTAACGGAGGAGTAGTAATGACTATTATTTTAATATCATCGCAAGCTGAACAAGATTTAGAAAGTATTAACGATCGCATTGCTTCTTATAATCCTCAAGTTGCTAACCGTTTGTTAGACAAAATTCTTGATAAATTTGAAACTTTAGCTAGTTTTCCAAATATGGGTAAAAGTAGAAATGAGTTAATTGCTGGTTTGCGAAGTTTTCCTGTAGAGGATTATTTAATCTTTTATTTTCCTAGAGAAGACGGAATTGAATAACTTTGATTGTGGTTATATTCAATTAAACTCAGATCTTGCACCTGATTCAAAACCCGCCTTGAAATCAATTTCAAGGCTAATAATTAACGTTCAATGAATTGAACTGAAAAGTTTATTCTGTAAAACTTTGAGTTAAACTTTAGTTAACGATCGCTATTAGCTCTGAAATTTATTTCAGAGTGAGTTTAAAAGTTGATGCAAGATCTGAGTTAAATGAATTTCTCAAAAAATATGCTAATCAAAACTTTAAGAGAGGATATTCTGTTGCTTTTGTTGCTACTAAACCTGAAAGTAAAGTTATTCTAGGCTATTATTCCGTTAGTGCTTCTAGTATTGAATTTATAAATCTTCCTGATTCTATCAAAAAAGGATTGCCAAAATATCCTGCCCCCTTCAGGTTAATTGGACAATTAGCGGTGGATAAAACTGTTCAAGGACAAGGATTAGGTCAGATTTTATTAATCCACGCCTTGAATCGAGCGGTGCGAATATCCTCAGAAATGGCAATTTTTGCGGTTCGTGTAGATGCTATAGATGAAAATTCAAAAAGATTTTATCTCAAATATGGCTTTATTCCTTTACAAGATGCTCCCTTTTCTTTGTTATTACCAGTGAAAACCATAATTGAAAGCAAAACGAAAAATTAACCACTACCTTTGTCAAGATTTACCCTGTAGTGTAGGCTTCTAGCCTGCACAGGTATAACGACAGCAAGATGTTTCTGGGAAACAGGCAAGATGTTTCTGGGAAACAGGCAAGATGTTTCTGGGAAACAGGCAAGATGTTTCTGGGAAACAGGCAAGATGTTTCTGGGAAACAGGCAAGATGTTTCTGGGAAACAGGCAAGATG
>CAJHXH010000628.1_pt1 | contig 13967 bp, 9 predicted proteins | sample 9198571 | NCBI WGS metagenome assembly CAJHXH01 (sample SAMEA7708301, study PRJEB35096) | sediment metagenome | biome: marine neritic benthic zone biome [ENVO:01000025]; feature: sediment [ENVO:00002007]; material: shallow marine sediment [ENVO:03000034] sea grass bed [ENVO_01000059] ... | reverse complement strand
TTGAGGCACTCCACCCTATCAAAACCCAATCAAAACGGCTTAATCATCGGCACTCCACCCTATCAAAACCCAATCAAAACGGCTTAACGATAGTCGCTAGGGTTGAAGCAGGAAACCCAACAATACTCCGCAATTCTCATTATGGAAAAATTAGGTTAATTCTCACAAATTATTTTTCATAACGCTTTCTTAAAAGTCCATTCATCTGTTCCAATTTTAAAAGGTAAGATAGATTTTTAGCTCATTCTCCAGAATTGTTGAACAAAATCTTAATTGATGTTGGGTTGCACTTCGTTTAACCCAACCTACGGAAGGGCTTACTCTATATATGGAGCAGTGTTTGGAAACCAAACCCCTACAGGTAGCGTATTTTCGCTCTAGGTTCATAACTCCCGATAACATCAGACTGGGGTTAATAGTTTTCGTAACGGTTAAAGACTTTTGTTTCTCCTTCCTTGTTAAAGGCTAATACAGCAAAGGGTTGTTTAATTTTACCTGATTCCATGCCCGGTGTACCAATAGGCATAGCTGGTACTGCTAAACCTTTCATCTTAGGCTTTTCCTTTAAAAATCGTTTAATATCATCGGCAGGAATATGCCCTTCCATAACGTAACCGTTAATAATGGCTGTATGACAAGAAGCTAAATCTTGGGGTAGGTTATATTTTTGCTTAATGGCTTCAATATTATCTGTTTTAATGTCAGTGATTTCAAAACCATGTTTTTTCATGTGTGCAATCCAACCTCCACAACAACCACAAGAAGGGCTACGATAAACTGTCATTTGTTTATTACCGTTATAAGAGACTGTTGATTTATCCCATACACTGACTGGAGATGAATATTTATTTGGGTTCGGGTTGGCATGGGCAGTTATATTATGGTTAACGGTAAAATAAAAACCCCCTACAATAGCGGTTAAAGTGACTCCTGCAATTACATTTTTTAGATAAGATTTAAGCATTGTTGTTTCTCCCTAAATTGAGTTGAGTTAAAAATATGTTTCTTGTCTGTTTCTATTTTGAGTTAAAAAAATCAAATTAAGATGAAATTCTTTGCTGCAATTTCAAAAATTATAGATTGATTTTCGGTTTAAATTTACGCAATCTCAAAGCATTGGTTACTACAGAAACTGAACTAAAAGCCATAGCGGCACCAGCAATAATCGGATTCAATAACCAGCCAAAGAAAGGATATAAAATTCCTGCTGCGATCGGAATACAAAGAGTATTGTAAAGGTAAGCAAAAAATAGATTTTGGCGGATATTTTGGATGGTGGCATGACTCAATTGAATCGCCGTAACAATTCCCCGTAAATCTCCAGAAATTAAGGTTAAATCACTCGCCGCCATCGCCACATCTGTACCTGTACCGATCGCAATTCCCACATCGGCTTGGGCTAAGGCGGGGGCATCATTAATACCATCTCCTACCATTGCCACAATTTGATCTTTTTGTTTACGGCTTTTTCTTTCTTGTTGAATTTGTTTAATAGTACTCGCTTTTTGATCAGGACGTACTTCAGCAAAAACTCGGTTAATTCCGACTTCAGATGCGATCGCCTCGGCGGTTTTTTGGTTATCCCCAGTTAACATTACTACTTCTAAACCCATTCTTTTTAAAACTTTTACCGCCTCTATAGAAGAAGGTTTAATGGCATCGGCAATCCCAATTAAGCCCTCAATTTGTCCATCAATAGCAATTAAGGCAGTAGTTTTCGCTTCACTTTCCCATAGTTGACAGGTTGATTGTAAAGTTTCGGTATTAATGTTTAAAGTATCCATCCACCGTTGTGTGCCAATTTGCACGAATTTTCCTGAGACATTACCTTGTACTCCCATTCCCGCCACTGCTTCAAAATTAGTTACTTCAGGTAAGAGTGTTTTGACTCCTTGAGATTGGGCATAATTAACCACCGCTTCGGCTAAGGGATGTTCAGAGTTTTTTTCAATGGCAGCAGCTAATTTTAATAGTTCAATTTCGTTATGATTGGCAACACCATTGACCGTTATATAATTAGTAACGCTGGGTTTACCTTGGGTAATAGTTCCCGTTTTATCACAGACAATGGTATTAAGTTTATGGGCTAACTCTAAACTATCTGCCCCTTTAATTAATACACCATTTTCCGCCCCTTTTCCGGTACCAACCATAATCGAAGTAGGTGTCGCTAAACCCAAAGCACAAGGGCAAGCAATAATTAACACGCTGACAGTAGTTATCATCGCCAAGCTGACATTACCCGTAATATTCAGCCAAATAATAAAGGTGAGAATGGCAATAGCAATTAAAGGGCAGATTTCTGGTGATGGGGATTGAGAATCAGGTTTCTTTGCCCATGCAGTGCGATATTCTTCTAATTCTCCTTTAAACAGCATCATTTGCTGAATTTGGCTTTCTAATTGCTTAATTTTGTTATCTAGTAAGTTTTGCACTAAATGACAAGGTATTTCTCCTCTATCTCTCACATCAAGAATTTGTTTGATTTCTTCAAGGCTAAAACCGATCGCCTGGGCTTTTTTGATAAACTCTACTTGTTGACTGGCATCAAAACTATAGTAACGATAACCATTTTCTCCCCTTATCACTGGATGTAGAATTCCTAAATCGCTGTAATAACGCAAGTTGCCTACAGATAGCCCTGTCTGTTGAGCGAGTTCGCCTATTTTTAAATAATCTTTTTTGCTCATACTTACTCTGGGGATTTATTTTCTCATGTTTCTAGTCTAAACTCTCTAGTCAACTGTAGAGTCAAGAGGTAACGATTCAATACTGCTCGGAAGCGTCCCAAAAACGCTCTTGTGTGGGGAATTTAGAATGCGCGAATTTAGAATTATCAGGATTAAGTTCCAAAGCACGATCATAGGATGCGATCGCTTCTTCTTTTCTGCCTAAATCATCTAAAGCAATGCCTCGGTTATTCCATGCAGAGTCATATTGAGGATTAATTGATAAAGCATGATCAGGTTTTAAAACGACCAATTTTGGGAGTTCAAGATTCTTCATTCTTCATTCTTCATTCGTAATTAATACCTTGAATAAAAATCATATTTCCAAAACCCTCGCAGTATTGCCACACTTCCTTGATGCACTACAGATCGTTGATAATTGTGAAGTTCCGGATAACCGTTCCCAGGAGATGCCCCTGCAGATTATTGTCTGGATAAAGCTCGAAGGCAATCCTGTTGTCACCGAAGGGGAGAGCACCACCACTATAGTTCCCGTTGATGTCGCCGAAAAGTGAATAGGGTTCCATATTCTCAGTCCGGATCACTTCACCGTCGTTGAGATTGAGGCCCATGCTCTTAACCTGGTTGAACAAGAGGCTGTCTTCAGGCACAAAGGCGGCAATGGTCACGTTTCGATTTTTGAGGGTGCTCGCCAGAAGCTCGTCCCCCTCATTGAGGGGGGTAATTAACTCATCACTGTCAGCATCGAAGATCCCAATATCTAGAAGATTTTCAACAATCGAGAAGCTCCGGGTAACCGTTCCCAAGAAATCTCCCCTCAGGTTATCTTCCGAATACAGCTTGAACGAGATGGAGTTATCCCCCAGTGGGATTCCGCTACCTGCTTGGAAGTCCCCTGGAGGAATATCTCCAAATATTGCATAGGGTTCGACATTTTCGGTTTGGGTAACATTTCCTTCATTCAGATCTAGAAACATACTTTCAACGTCACCGAAGAAGCGGCTGTCTTGGGGGACAAACGCCGCGATGGTGACATTTCTATTGAGGAGAATGCTCGCTGGAATGACATCGTTATTTTTAATAGGAGTTATTAAGGTATCGCTGTCGGTATCGTAGAGGCCGATTTCCAAGTCGGGAACACCAAACACCACTTGTGACTCGGCCGCATCAAGAGCAGACTTACTTCCAAGGACATTGATTTGATCTTCACCACTCAAGTCAATCTCTAGAAGCTCGTTGTTGATCCGATCGAAGGAGATCGTTCCGCCCGCCAGGAGATAATCCGAGAAGTCGAGGAAATCACTCTTCTGGAAATCTTGGATCAGATCAATGTCAAATAAGTTATCGCCGAGGATATCACTAGCAAAGACAAAGGTTTGTTGGCCACCACCGCCTATAATGACATCGCTGCCAGACTGACCATTAATAAGGTTATTGCCACCATCACCAAACAAGATGTCATCGCCAGAGCCGCCGACGACAGTATCATTACCGCTATCACCATGAAGTTTGTCATCTCCATCACCGCCAAGAATCTTGTCATCACCGCGATTACCCTCCACGGTGTCATTGCCAAGACCACCCAAGAGGATGTCAGCCCCACTGCCGCCCCTGATGTTATCGTTACCGCCTTGGCCATCAATTAGGTCAGCCATGCCAGTGCCAGATAACTTTTCAGCAGTGTCGTTACCGCCGATTTCGTTCTCAAACGGCTTGATAAAAGCGTTGTCAGGAACTAAATAGCCATCAGCAACGCTCACGTTATCCCGGATGAGATCCGCAAGAGTTGATCTGGTGATATCAGGATCTAGAATCTGGAGATGCTCTAGCTGGTCTTTCTCAAGGTAGAAGAACTCATCCCCATCACGAGAGCGAGTAAACTGATCCGCAACGAAGTAGCTGAGGGTAGGGCCGAGAATACCACCATGGTAATCGGGCAATTCAGAAATGCCACCAAGCCACAGGTCGATCTGGTCAACGGTTTCGTAAGCTGCCTCAAGTAGGGCTACAACTGCATCATCAATTAGACCCAAACCAGTAGATCCCAGATCGTCGAAGGTGGTAATTTCCTCGCCGAAGAGGTTATCATACATCTCCGTGTAACTAGGGATACCAACCTCACGACCCCGAGCAATATTAACGGAAGCGAGGTCTAAACCACCGGTACCCGCCAGGAATAGGAAGTTACGGACACCATCCACGAGTTGGTTGTCTGCTTCTTCTGCCGTCTGGAAAATTAGCCCCGTCAACAGGTTGTCAACCCCGTTGGTTTGGATATTATTCGGGTCAAAGAAACTATCGCCCAAGGAAGTTTTGACAATGCCGTTACCGTCAACTCGGTAGAGATTCTCGGTGAGGAGAGTGTGACCTAAGCGGAAGGCGGCATTGGCGAATTCAACGCTGATTTGCGGGCTAACACCTGAATCGAAACCCTTATAATCTGGTAGGGTGTCACCCACTAGCAGGGGCACGAATTCATTGTAGCTGATCGCTTGAATCTCAGCCCCAACCACCTTGCGGGCAGACTGATAGAGAAATTCATCTTTTATCTCTGTAGAGGTTTCACCGAAATATTCACCGGCAAAGTCCTCGAATAGTTCGAGGAGGTCTTCATCGCCATCTTCGAGGCGATCGTGAAGTTTCAAAGCGATACGATTGTGCTCTCGCACCAGCAGGTTGTGAGCGGCAGTTAAACCAATTTGCTCATTGACGCGAACATCACCAGCTATGAACTGAAAGTCACCGAGGACACCGCCTGTGGCATTGGGAAAGGCATCTTCCCCGACCAGGTTTCGGCCTAGCAGAACTTCACCATTGTCGCCAATGGTGGTTTTGAGCAAACCCTTTCCGGAGTCTAGATCCCTTAGAAACTCAGCCCGCTCTTCATCAGAGCCATACACGAGAGAACCATCAATAAAGGCAGTAATCTGGTTGTTGACCTGGCGCGGAGTTGTGTCTCCAGTGCCTTCAGCGGCGGGGACTCTGATGAACGGCAGGATCGTCCCATTCGGAAAATAGGGATCGTTATTGGGAACGACAATCGGTGTATATTCACCTCTTGGGTTTTGCTCAGGATTATCCTCATTGAGAGCAAAGTCGTGATCCAAAACTTGTCCCCACTGCCACAACCAGTTACTGGCATTGAGGAAGTTGGGTGTTGGCCGAACTTGATCAGCAACGATGTTGCTGATGGTACGGGGATTGGGAAGAGTCGATGTATCAACAAACTCTCCCTTAATCACTTCAGAGATCGGACCGCCGCGCGGTATGCTTATGCCATCTTCAAAGGCATTATTGAAAAGCCGAATCAGTTGAATATTGGCTTCCCCTTGGTCGCCATTGTTATCAGAACCATTAATTGTCCGAACCTTTATTGTATAATTATCAGTCAGTTGTTTAATCATCATTTTTACCTCCCTCTAACAATTCTGTTCTTTGCAGGTGTTAATAAACAAATTGTTAGATAAATGTGGGGGAATTTGCTTCCCACTTCTATTGTACTAAAATCGAGGGTTTAATACTATAAAAAAAAGCTCTTTGTCTGGTATTTGTGATAAATCTTTATAAATCTTTAGATAAAAGCCTTTTTCGGTAATGCATCAAGAAAGTTTGCCATAGCTGGTAAGCTAGTCTTTTTATTTAGTATATAAGTTTTAAAATAATTCAGTTATAGTTTGTATTTGAGGTAATAAACCAGCAGGCTACAGATAAAGGGCGATCGCCTTTTTAGCTTAGCGATCGCCTTTTCAGTTTAGCCATCGCCCTTTTAGGTTAAACAGACTTTATCCATCAATTCAAACTTGACAGATCACAAGGATGTTGATTCATTTTGGGGATTATATTTTGGAAAAGCCTTTAACAACTCATAATTTGTCAGTGTAACACACTCACGATAGCGCCGAGACAGAAGTACCGCGTGCGGAAAAATTTCCACTGGTAGCTCGAACCAATCCCTGTTGATAAAGAATCTTGCCCGCTTAGATTATTTCTTGGGCACGTTGCTCAAAATCACTCATGAATTAATCTTAACTCTGAGTAGTAAATAGTCTTATCAACGAGTACGGAGGGATTTGAACCCCCGACACCCAGAACCGGAATCTGGTGCTCTATCCAACTGAGCTACGCACCCACAGATAATAAGCATAACATTTTTTGATAACAAAAGACAATTAACTAATTAATTGATAAAAATACAAATTCACCATTAAAAACTGAGCCTGGGTAGAAGAAAATGCTCACCAGACAGAATAAATTGTTGAAGCTCATCCATAATAACTTATTTTTAGGCGGGTACAAAACTTCAGAATTGTGTTATCCTATTGGATTAAATAATCTAAACAAAACTTTACATAATCAAATATCGATTCAGCGACAGAACGAAATTACTATAAGCCAACTATGCTATTTAATTCTTACGAATTTATTTTTGCTTTCCTGCCAATAACACTCATTCTCTTTTTTTGGTTGAGTAAGTTAAAGTTAACTAAATTAGCCTTAATCTCGTTAACCGCTACTTCATTCTTTTTCTATTCTTACTGGAATATTTTCACCCCCGATGGAAATCCTGCTTATGTATTGTTAATTATTTTAAGTGTTGTTTTTAATCATCAAATGGGTTCGTTAATTAGTTCTGCGAATCCTCCCGGTAAGAAAGCAAAATACTTATTAATATTTGGAATAATTATTAATTTATTGGCGATCGCTTATTATAAATATACTCCTTTTTTAATTTCTATATTTAATGATATAACTCCAGCAAAACTAGAATCACCTAATCTAATTTTACCCCTAGCAATTTCTTTCTATACCTTTACTCAAATAGCTTATTTAGTTGATGCTTATCGAGGAGAGTTAAGAGAAAATAACTATAATTTATTAGAATATAGCTTATTTGTCATATTTTTTCCCCAATTAATTGCTGGTCCAATTTTAAGACATGATGAATTAATTCCTCAGTTTTATAAACTAAAAAACTTTTGTTTTTCTCAGAAAAACTTTGCCATGGGTTTAAGTTTATTTTGCATTGGTTTGTCGAAAAAAGTTTTAATTGCTGATAATTTATCGCCTTGGGTGGGCACAATTTTTAGTAATAGTGAAAGTGTTACTTTTATCGAAGCATGGGTAGGGGCTTTAGCCTATACTTTTCAGTTATATTTCGACTTTTCTGGCTATTCAGATATGGCAATCGGTTTAGGCTGGATGTTTAATATAAAATTACCAATTAACTTTAATTCTCCCTATAAAGCTGAATCAATTAGTGATTTTTGGCGACGTTGGCATATTACTCTTTCTAACTTCTTACGGGATTATTTATATATTCCTTTAGGTGGTAGCCGTAAAGGCGAAACCAGACGTTATACTAATTTAATTATTACCATGCTTTTGGGTGGTTTATGGCATGGTGCAGGTTGGGCTTTTATCATCTGGGGTGGATTACACGGCGTTTATCTCTCAATTAATCATTGGTGGCGTAAACTAAATATTCCGTTACCCAAAATTTTGGCATGGGTAATCACTTTTATTGCAGTGATAGTTGGTTGGGTTTTATTCCGTGCCGCTACTTTACACGAAGGGGTAAATTTATTAACAACCATGTTTGGTTTTAAAGGTGTTTTTATCCCCGGAGAAGCATCAGGTAAACTATCTTTTCTTACTTCATTAGGGATTCCTTTAAAAAGTTGGCGTGAATTAAAGTATATGCCAGAAGTTTTGGGCAAACCCGTATATGCGATTGTTACTCTTTTTGCTTTAACTCTAGCAGTAAAATTCCTACCTAATAGTTGGCAAATGACAGAAAAATTAAAACCACAGTGGTGGTGGGCTGTTTCATTAGGTTTAATGACAGTAGTTTCGCTGTTATCTCTTAATCGTGTTTCTGAGTTTCTTTATTTCCAGTTTTAATTAGCTTAAATGTAAAAATATATTCCTATAAACTTAAAAGATAGAACTCGTTAATATGACTAACTCTGCAATAACTCAAACCGTAACCAATACTAAAACAAATACTCTTAAGAAAAATCAGTATAAAAACTTTACTTTAGTCTTTTTATCATCTATTTCTCTGTTAATGTTAGCAGTTGGTTTATTTAATTATGTGATTGATGCTTATGGAATATTTAATGCGTTTTATTCCCCTAAATTAAATGATGTTAAACTAAAAAAAGACAATAACGATCGCTTATTTAGAGCAGTTGATATTATTCGCTTAAAACCCAAAACTCTAATTCTTGGGTCATCTCGTGCTAAATTGGGTCTTAATCCTGATCATACTGTGTTTAGAAATAAAGGAAACCAAGTCTATAACTTAGGAATAAATGGCACTAATATTTATGAGGTAAAAAGACATTTAGAACACGCTATTGCCAATCAGAAAGATATTAATTTAGTCTTGTTTAGTGTGGACTTTTTTATGTTTAATAATAATTTACCTAATTCCCCTAGTTTTAGTGAAAGTAGAATCGAGAAAAAGCATATTGCTTTTAATGATCTTATTAGTGTTTTATTTTCTTTTGATGCCCTGGGTAGTAGCTGGGAAACTTTACAAGCAAGCTGGAAAGAAGATCGAGATAAAAATTATGGTGTAAATGGATTTATGCCCTCTTTAAATGCTGAAGATGGTAAAACAGAATATCGATTCTATTCGGCAATTAGAAATTATTTTATTGAGGGTTATAAGCAATATGAAATAGTTCCACAAAGCTGGATATATTACCAAGAGATAATCAAATTATGTCAGGATAATAATATAGATTTAATTGTTTTTATTTCTCCTTCTCATGCTGTTCAATGGGAAGCAATTGGGACAATGGGAAGATGGGAAACATTTGAACAATGGAAGCGAGAATTAGTCAAATTTACCCCTGTGTGGGATTTTTCTGGTTACAATACAATTACCAGCGAAAAAATTAAGGATATTATGAATAATTATACAGATAGTTCTCACTACAGAGAAAATATTGGTGCCATGGTGTTTAATCGAATCTATAATCAGCAAACAGATCAAATTCCTGATGATTTTGGAATTCTTATTACAGAGAATAACATTGAAAATCATTTAGCAAATATTCGGCAACAAAGACAAATTTGGCAGGAAAATAATTCCGAAAAAGTACAAGAAATTGTGAAAATTTATCAAGAAGAAAGTAAAAAAAGCCAAAATTAGAACATAGATATTATTAGTAGGGTGCGTTAGACATTAGTTATCGGTTAAATTGAAGTAAATTTTTTCATCAGTCGCAGGTGCATTATTGATTGGTAAATTCTTTCTAGCAAATCACCTAAGATAAACATAAGCTGTTTCTGTTTCTAAATATATTTGTTGATCTTTTTGTTGAGGAATCTCAACTTTGCTAAATATTGGCCAAAGATAATTAACTGGAACTATCATAATTTGTTTTGGACTAATAAGAAAATCACCACTATTGCATTTAGTAACTAAATTAAAATTTTTTTGAGTTATATACTTATCTATATAGTTAAAAGTATTTATTTTTTTTCTCGAACCTCTCAGATTAACTCCGCAAATAGTTTGTCCTTCGGGTAATTGATTGAAAATCTCAACTATGTCATTGGTGGACATTATTCTATTTTTGCCATACTTCGCATCCCAAAATTTACTATCAAAATAAAGATTAGTAAAAAGAGAATAAATAATACTAAGAATAATTAAGCTTGTTAAGACTAACTGTTTTTTATCTTGATCAATTTTAGTCTGAGCTAGAGTAATTACTGTGAAAATAATAGGAATAATTAAAATTAATAATTTATAATGGTAGTGAAAATTACTGCCTGTAAAACTAGAGCTAGCTAATAAAAATAAAGTAAATATTAATATCGAAAAAATTAATAAAATATTCCCATTTCTAACTTTTTTGATGCCGAAATAAGTAATGATACTAAAAAAAATTAAAGAAATGATGATATTGATAGAGGCATAACTGACAAAATAAGCTTGTTGTCCTAATTGTAAATAAGCTGTTAAACTACTAAATAATTTTTCGATTAAACCGCCAGATTCTCCAGAAGAATTAAGCACCGTATTAATAATTTTTTTAGTATTAGCGAATTTGCTCGGTATTTCCCCTTGCCAATAAGGAAATAAAACTATCAAACTAGAAATTATCGAAAATAAAGGTAAAAGCCAATCTTTTTTTATGTTTCTCTTTTTATAAATAAACATTACTAAACTAACAAAAAAAACTACTGGCATGATAAAAAGAGTAGTAGAATGTAAGCTAACTAAGATAGCTAAAACTATACCGTAAACAATCCAAGCAATTTTATGATTGAGACTTTTATAGGTAGAATTTTGCGATGAATATTGAAATTCATATAATAAGAGAAATAAGAGTGAGAAAAAAATAATGGGTCCGGGATTCCATTGAAAATTATTAATAAATATTTCTCCATAAAAAGTGCTGTACCAAAGTCCTCCTAAAGCAGATAAAACTAGATTATTTTCTAGGGAAGTTCCTAGTTTGGCTAAGATTTGGTAAAGAAAATAAGTCAATAAAATGATCGATAAAAAAGAAAATAGGGCATTAGGTAAAACCTGAAACTCCAGATTTGCTCCCAAAATAGTGAAGGGGAATACTAAGTAATAATAGAGAGGTGGTAAACTATAACCACCAATGGAAGAACCTGGACCTAAAGTTGGTAATTTACCCTCCCACATATTCATATAAATAAAAGCATCCCTAATTTGATCTGGTGCGGGACCTATATCATATGTTATATATTGAAAACAAGCAATAATTCTCGTCAAAAATCCGATAACTAAAGCACTTGTAGCAAGAAAAAAAGCGAGAAGCCCATAAGGATTCTTTAGTTTCACTGATAGTAGAGAAAATATTTTCATCTTAAGATTATGGCAGTTATTAAGCCAAAATATGATACCTTAAATATAATAAATTGTCAATTTAATTAGGGTACAATTCGTTACCCTTAGAGACTGTTGTTGATGCCCTAGTATTAAACCAGAGGGACTCTATGCCTCTATTCAAATTTTACTAACTATTATTTTAGTTTACTATATGGTTAGAACTGGTTAGATAGTATAATTATTAATCAACTATCAATTATCAATTATCAATTATCAATTATTAATTGTTCAATGACACTAAAAGCTTTAATTTTTGATGTGGATGGCACTTTAGCGGAAACGGAAAGGGATGGGCATCGAGTAGCCTTTAATCTTGCGTTTAAAAATGCTGATTTAGATTGGCAGTGGGATGTAGATTTTTATGGTGAATTATTAGAAATAGCTGGTGGAAAAGAACGTTTAAAATATTTTATAAACCAGTTTAAACCTAACTTTAATCCCCCCTTATCTTTAGATGAATTTATCCTCAATTTACATCTCAATAAAAGTAAATATTATCGACAATTATTAACTGATAATGCTATTCCTTTACGTACTGGTGTTAAACGTTTAATTACTGAAGCCCATCAAGGAGGTGTCAAATTGGCGATCGCTTCTACGGCGGCAGTTGAAAATGTAAAAGCCCTGTTAGATAATGCTTTCAGTCAAGAGATGGCTTCATGGTTTGAGGTAATTGCCGCAGGAGATATGGTAGAAAACAAAAAACCTGCCCCTGATGTTTATTTATTAGCCTTAGAAAAACTTAAATTAAAACCCTCAGAATGTTTAGCGATTGAAGATACAGAACAAGGTTTGATTGCTGCTAATCAAGCTGGCTTAAAAACAGTAATTACCATTAATGAATATACTAAATCGCAAGATTTCCAAAAAGCAGTTTTAGTTATCAATAATTTAGGTGAACCTGAAACACATTTTACAACTATTCAAGGGGATAGTTATCAAAAAAAATATTTTAATTTGGACTTAGCCAGATTAATAATTGATAATTGATAATTGCAATTTTACCAACATCGTAGGGTGTGAAGCGCGAAGCGTAACGCACCGAAAAAAATTTTAAATAGCATAGCATTATAATAAATTATTGAAAGTGGAGAAAAAATCTAATCGATTACTACTTAATCTATCCATGCTGGTAGAAAAACCTACGGGTATAACTAATTATGTTAATAATATTTTACCGTATTTGGCAGATTTAGAACCGATAAATTTAATAGCTAAAAACTATAGCACTAAAAATAATAAAGAATATTATATCTCGGCAAAACTAAGTCCAGATTATGGCAGTAAAGGACATTTTTTAAGACTAGCTTGGACTCAATTTAAGTTACCTAATATTTATCGTCAATTAAGCGGTAATTTACTGTTTTCGCCCGTACCAGAAGCCCCTTTATATAGTAAATGTTGCTCAGTGGTGATGGTACATGATTTAATTCCCATTCGTTTTCCCAAGAAAAAATCACCGTTAACTCCTTATTTTCGTTATTATATTCCCCAAGTTTGTCAACAAGCAAAACATATTATTTGTAATTCCCAAGCCACAGCCGATGATTTAATTAATTATTGGCAAATTCCAGCTAGTAAAATAACGCCGATTCTTTTAGGTTATGATCATCATAAATTTAAAGTAATTAATGATTATGAAAATAATAAGATAACTCCTTATTTTTTATATTTAGGCAGACATGATCCTCATAAAAACGTGCCAAAAATTGTGAAGGCTTTTGCTCAGTTTAAGTACAATCAAGATTATCAATTATGGTTAGCAGGGCCATCAGATTCTCGTTATACACCACAAATAAAACAGCAAGCGGAAGAATTAGGTGTTAGCCAGCAGGTTAAATTTTTAGATTATGTATCTGCTAAGAAATTACCCTTAATCATTAACCAGGCGATCGCCTTAGTGTTTCCTACTCTTTGGGAGGGTTTTGGTTTTCCTGTGTTAGAGGCAATGGCTTGTGGCACTCCTGTGATTACCTCTAATGTTTCTTCTTTGCCTGAAGTGGTGGGAGATGCCAGTTTGTTGGTTAATCCCCATCAAGAAAGGGAAATTAGTGAGGCAATGTTGCAAATAGCTGAAAATTCAGAATTGAGATCGCATTTAAGAGAATTAGGTTTAAAAAGAGCGAGTCAATTTAGTTGGGAAAAAACGGGTAAACAAACTGTAGAAATCCTGAAAAATTATCTGTAATAAATTAATTAATATTTATGTGGGCAGAATAATATTGACTGGTGTCAACTTAATGGGTAAAGTTATTACAATGCCTCGCCTTGCAATGAATCGCGCAGCGTTGCGAGGCAAGTTTACAGGCAAGATGCCTGTACCACAAAGCAATTCTCTTGGCTAATAGATTATGTTCATTAAAATGAACTAAATACTTTAAATCCAGTTTAATTTA
>CAJHXH010000155.1_pt1 | contig 13998 bp, 16 predicted proteins | sample 9198571 | NCBI WGS metagenome assembly CAJHXH01 (sample SAMEA7708301, study PRJEB35096) | sediment metagenome | biome: marine neritic benthic zone biome [ENVO:01000025]; feature: sediment [ENVO:00002007]; material: shallow marine sediment [ENVO:03000034] sea grass bed [ENVO_01000059] ... | reverse complement strand
TTGAGAGGCTAGAAGCACTTGGGATTTCAACCTTTCTCCCATTCCTTAACTTCTAACGATAGTAGCTCAGAACTAGCGAATTCTTAGGTATCATGACTAACTTATCGTAGGAACTTAATCCTTAGTCTGGTGAGAAAACACAAAGTAAATACATAGATTTACCTAGGTTTAGTTAACCCCAGATAGAATGGGGAATGCTTTTCTCAAGATATTATAGCAGTTGCCGAGTTGGTTAGGGCAGAAGATGAGAAAATTGACTTAAACTGCATTGACAATAAAAATTTCAGTAATATTTGATGTTACAAGTCATTAGAAAAAGAAATTAAGCAATTTATCCCCTGAATCTTAGCCTAAAATCAAGACATTCTATTTATTTCCACTTTCCTAGTTGAAAAAGAAGATTAGATGTTCTAGTATTATCAATTGATGGACTTAAATATTTGATTTAAAAAAGTAAACAAATGGCATTACAAACTTTTCTTTTAACACCAGATGCAGACATATTTGCACCTCCTGAGGGTACCGATGACAGTATTATTGTTTTAGGTAGAGCCGGTGATGACAGCATTTCTGCCACTGATTTTGCCGATGTTTTGTTAGGGGAATTAGGCAATGATACGATTGAAGGTGGTGATGGTTCTGATACCATTCTCGGTGCTGAAAACAGTGATATTCTCGATGGAGAAGATGGAAATGACTACATTGATGGGGGTGCCGATAACGATACCATCCTTGGTGGTGGGGAAAATGATATCATCTTTGGTGACTTCGGTGCTGATTTAATCATGGGTGGCTTTGGTGATGATTTTATCTTTGGCAACGGAGATGATGATCAGATTATGGGCGATGATGGTAACGATTTCATCGAAGGAAATGAAGGCTCTGATGAGATTGAAGGAGGTACCGGCAATGATACTATTTCTGGATCTCAGGGATCTGATACCATTAGTGGTGGAGAAGGAGATGATACCATTAATGGTAATGAAGACTCTGACCAAATTTTAGGCAATCAAGGTAGTGATACTATCATCGGTGGTGACGGAAATGATAGTATATTAGGTGGTCAAGACAATGACTACATAGAAGGAAACTCAGAATCAGACACCATTGAAGGTGGTTTAGGTGATGACATTGTTTCAGGTGGGGATGGTGATGATTTGATTCGTGGGAAGGAGGATAATGACTTTCTTGAGGGAAATGATGGTACAGATCAAATATTTGGTGGTTTTGGTGATGATACTATTTACGGTAATGAGGGAAACGATCGAATTGGTAACTCTCAGGTAGAAAATGCTGGACTAACTGGTGGTGAAGGCAATGATTTAATCTTCGGTAATGAAGGTGATGACATCTTAAGAGGTAATCTGGGAAATGATACTCTATGGGGTGGTAAAGAGGATGATGTCTTATATGGTGAAGAAGACAATGATTTATTACTGGGGAATAGAGGTAATGATGTATTGTATGGTGACATTGGTTCTGATATTCTTCAAGGAGGTGATGGCTTAGACACTATTTTTGGTGGGGAAGATGATGACTCTATTGAGGGTAATGATGATGATGATGTGCTTACGGGGGACGTTGGTAATGATACTATATCTGGAGGAGAAGATAATGACAGAATATCTGGTGGACTAGGTGATGATTATATTACTGGGAATCAAGATGATGATAACATTTCTGGAGATCAAGGTAATGATACCATTTATGGTGGTCAGCAAGAGGATACCATCGAAGGAAATACCGGTGATGATCTTTTATTCGGGAATGATGACGACGATTTTCTTTTTGGTGGTTCTGGTAATGACTCCATCTTTGGTGGTGCTGACGATGATACCATTGTGGGAAATGGGGGGAGTGATACTCTTGTCGGTGAAGGTGGCACTAATGTGTTTTTGTACAGTGAATTTAGTGACTCATTGTTGAACCAATCTGACACTGTTTTCTACGAATTAGGAGACATTATTAATGGGGAATCTTTGGGCGTGATTTCAGGTATTTTAGGAGATGATGATTCTTCAGGGAATGCCACAGCTTTAACTGAAGAAGCAATCGCAGAAATTTTAACTCCTCAAAACTTTATTGCTGGAAGTGCGGCTAAATTTACTGTTGCTGGTAACAGCTCTACTACTTATTTAGCACTTAATAACCCCGATGCAGGTTATCAAGCCGATGCAGATATTATTATTACTCTTGATGGTTATGCCATTGATCAAGCTGTAATTATTAATTCACTGGTATAATCAACTCACTTATTGGTTTATAAGTTAACGATTTGAGTGATATAAATCAATTAATTAATACAAATGGGGAGGTGTTGCCTCCCTTCCTAATTTCAGTTAAGTGATACAATCCTTGTGAGCTTAATCTTAAAACACTTCATCAGATTAATTTGTATAATGGATATTACTTTTCAACAACGAGAGTCCATTTTGTTTATTACCCTAGATTCTTGTCGTTATGATACCTTTGCCACAGCTAAAGCCTCAAATTTGAAAGCAGTGGGAAAACTATATCAAGCGATGGCACCTAGTTATTTTACCTATGCGTCTCATCAAGCCATGTTTGTGGGTTTTACTCCTGGTATAGCACAACCCCAAGAAGCATTTATTAATCCTAAATATGCCAAAATTTTTAGAATGGTTAATAGTGCTGCTTCTATTACGAATACTGGAGATTTTTTTGCTCTCAAAGGAAAAAATATTATCGAGGGATTTAAACGTCAAGGATTTTTGACAATTGGTTCTGGGGCTGTCGGTTGGTTTAACCCAGAAACAGAAACAGGGCAAACTTTAAGTCAGGATTTTGATCATTTTTTTTATCCAGGAAATACTTACTCTTTAGAAAAACAATTAGCATGGATTTATCCATATTTACGAGATTCAGCACAAAAAGTATTTGTCTTTCTTAATATTGGGGAAACACATATTCCTTATTACTTTAATGGTGCAGAATGGAGTCCAGATGATAATCCTTGTATTCCTTTCAGCACAAATAATAATAAAAATGAATGTCGTTTACGTCAATTAGCTTGTTTGGAGTATGTGGATTCAATGTTAAAACCTTTATTAACAGCTTTTAATCATAGTAATATATTTATTTGTGCTGATCATGGAGATTGCTGGGGTGAAGATGGTTTATGGGAACATGGATTTCATCACGAAAAAGTATTGGAAGTACCATTAATTTTTAAATTAGCTGTCAGTTAATTTAACAAAATGCTTTCATATATGAATAACGATAATTTATCTAGAATCATCGCTTACTGCCAATATCATAGTTTGTTTTTGAGCATTTGGCTAGTTTCTCTTGCCATAGTAATAATTATATCTATTATTTTTTTGCAGCAGCCTCCTGTTTCAGAAAGTGGTCTTAATTCTGAGTCTAATCAACAAAATAGTATTAGTCCAAATCCCACTAACAATTACTTTTTTTATCCTCTAACTTTTTGTTTCGTCTTTTTTGTAAGTAGTTATATTTGGTTGATACTCAATAATGCAGAATTTGCCTATCATGATAATTCTCAGTTTACTTTTGTTTCTTTACAAGACAAATTTTTTGATTTTCCAATTTGGCGTGAATCGGGTAGATATTGGCCTTTAGGACTTCAAGAATATAACATTATTAGCCTTTTTAGTAAATCTATTATTGCCTATCATTCTTTTTCCATTTTTCAATTGTTGGTTACAATTTTTTGCTGTGTATCAATTCTGCCGCAAATAAAATTAAGTTACAAAATTATTTTAACTACTTTTATTTTAATACTACCTAGTTTCGTTATTTCTTATTTTGGTTTAATTTTCCCAGAAAGAAACTTAATATTTTGGTTGGCAATATTTCTTTTTTGTCTGGAGAAGGTAAATAAAAACAACTCATCTATTTATCTTTTAGGAGTTTTTATTGCTACTCAGTTTTTACTTTACTATAAAGAACCAGTTTTTTTAATTATACTGGGCTTTGCACTTAGCCGATTAATTATTAAGGCATTGAATCAGCAAATTTTTAGCCAAGGAAAAAGTAAGATATTAGAGTTTATTAAAGATAATTGGTTAGATTTTGGTTTAATTATTCTTGTCCTAGTATTTTTAGGTTCATATATTTTCTACATTCAAGGTAAAGTTGAAACATCTTATGCTAGTTCACGACAAGAAGTTAACACCCTATTTACCCTAATTAGTTATTTAAGAATAAATCCGATCTTATCTATCTTTCTTTTCGTTTTCATAATAAGAATATATGGATTAATAATAAACAAATATAAATTTAATTTAATTTGGGATGCTTTGGCGATCGGTCATGTATTATATTTTTTAGCTTACATTAAATTGAAAATTTTTACTTGGTATTATTCTGCACCCGTTGATTTTTTCGCTACCTTATATTTAGCAAATATTAGTTTTATTATATTGTCCAATAGAAAGAAATATAAATATATATTTTTGGCATTAATGTTTTTAACATTTTTTATATTTATGATCAATTGTCACTATTCTAGTTATGCCATTTTATCTCGAAAACAAGAAATAAATGCCAAGGTACAAATAGCTAAATTTTTAGACGATTATCGGCAAAATAATCAAATGAAAGAAGAACAACTAGAGATATTTTACCCAACTAATTCTGGTTATGAGATTATGGAATTTTCAGCCTTCTTAAATTATAAAAATTTGTCTATTTTGATTAAAGATCAAGAAAATTTAAACGGGGGATATTTGACTATGAAAGCTCCAGAATTGTTTACGGATAACCTCTGTGTATCCTATCGTACTTTTAAATGTTTTTATGCCCTTAAACCACAAGCAGATGATTTGATTATTTTTATTCCCATACATCAAATGCTTGGCTCGCTAAATTTACGAAATGATTTACCTATAGAATTGATTGATCAATATAAACATAATTGTGTTCAACTATTTCACTATCAACCAAAATTTACGGGAATAGAAAGAATACTTTATCTATTTTGTAGCAATGTAATTGACGAACAATGGCTAAATGGCTATGTTTTTACAGATTTTGAACCTAATTAATTTAAGAACTTAAGCAGTTATTTATAAACAAAATGTTAAATCATTAGTAGGGTGGGTTAGGCGACAATTAATTAACCATTTTTATCTTTCATTGATCAATTAGCCGTAACCCACCGCAATACTGTTCGTCAAAACGCAAAAGGCAAAAGGTAATACTCAGATCTTGCACGCAAACACATAAATACTAAAGAAAAGGTGTTAGGTATTAGGGGTTAGGTGTTAGGTTAGAAGATTTTTAACTATGTTAAAAGTTAAGAGAACAATTAAGGGTTTTTTTTGTAGAATAGCTTAAAATTAATTCTTTTTTCGTACAGACGTAGCATGCTACGTCTCTACAACCCAAAACCTAAAACCTAAAACCTAAAAACAGAGATGTTTTTAACAAGGTGCAAGATCTCAGTTAGATTAATAGAAGGGCAACCCAACACATGTGAAGGGAATGCACGAATTTTTTTTTACATAGTTGGACATAGAAGAGTATCAAAAATTATTCGACTTTAAATCAAAAGTATTAAAATATATTGATAATTCTTAAATTATCCATGTACTCTTATTTTTGATTACGTTTTAGAGGGTGCCGGTCGAATATAAGCGATCGCCTGTAACCAAATTAAGGTTTTCTCTTGATTTTTTTCCTGAATACAAAGACATTGAGGATCTTGCCATATTACTTTGCCGTCTATGTTTTTATTTGTGGTTAAACCAACTTCAACGTAACTTTTATTTTTAATAAAGTTTTGAATTTGACGTACACTAGGAAGACCAGTATTAAATTCAGACATAGACTTAATTGTTAACAGCTAATTATGACTTTAAAATTCAGTAAATATCATGGCTTGGGTAATGATTTTATTTTGCTCGATAATCGTCACTCTGATCAACCCCTAATTTCTGCCGACAAAGCCGTTGAATTATGCGATCGACATTTCGGCATTGGTGCGGATGGAGTAATTTTTGTGTTACCGGGGCAAAATGGGGCTGACTATACCATGAGAATTTTTAACTCCGACGGTTCAGAACCAGAAATGTGCGGTAATGGCATTCGTTGTTTAGGTCAGTTTATCACGGAATTAGAAGGAAAAGAGCAAATAGGCAAACAATATCGTATTCATACCTTAGCCGGAATGATTACCCCTAAAATTCAGGGAAACGGGCAAGTTACCGTTGATATGGGCGAACCCATCTTAACCGCCGAAAAAATTCCTACCACTATTAAAAAGGCAGGGGAAAAAGTTATCAATGAACCCCTAAAAGTTGCCGACACAAATTATCATGTCAGTTGTGTGAGTATGGGTAATCCTCATTGTCTCGTTTTTGTTGATGATGTTGATAGCTTAGACTTAAATAAAATTGGTTCTCAGTTTGAATATCATCCCGTGTTTCCTCAACGTACTAATACCGAGTTTATTCAAGTTATTCGTTCAGATTACCTCAAAATGCGAGTCTGGGAAAGAGGGGCTGGAATTACCCTTGCTTGCGGTACAGGAGCTTGTGCAACTGTTGTGGCAGGAGTGTTAAACCAAAAATGCGATCGGCTTTGTACGGTGGAATTGCCCGGAGGTTGTTTGCAAATTGAGTGGTCAGCACAAGATAACCACGTTTATATGACAGGACCTGCTACCAAAGTTTTTACCGGAGAATTGCAGTTTTGATTGTTAATTTTCTGATCAAAATTAGGATAATTCATGTTTATTTATGGCACATTAGAAAGAAAGGGAATTGTTAAGGGAAGGAGGAAGTAGAAGATGAAAAAAGATTTACCGAATGCCCAAACTAATGTTAATCAAAAAAATAGGCTGCCTGGTTTTCAGAAAATTCTGGTGGCATTAGATAATTCATTTATTAGTACAGAAATTTTCGATCAAGCTCTTGACTTGGCTGAACAATATCAAGCTAACTTAATGATTTGTCATTGCATTCAAGAACAAATACCTAGTAGTCCAGAATTACTTTCGATGGGGGCAATTGGCAGTATTTATGCGGCTGAAATCTGGGAATTAGAAGAACAGGCGATCGACGAAAGTGCAACAGAGTTACAAGCTTGGCTGGCATCTTTAAGGGAAAAAGCAGAAACAAAAGGAATTCATACCGAATCTAGTTATTTAGTTGGTAATCCGGCGGAAGAAATCTGTAGTCTAGCAAAGATTTGGCAAGCTGATGTGATTATCATGGGGCGTAGAGGCTTATCTGGTTTCTCAGAAATGATTTTTGGCAGTGTCAGTAATTATGTTTTTCATCATGCCCCTTGTGCAGTCCTAATTGTGCAACATGAAGATGAGGAAGTCTAAAGAATTTAGAATTTAGAATTTAGAATGAAAAAACCTTAGTTATAGGTACTTTTAATTTTCTGAGGGAATATAATTAGTGTTTTGCCATATACTATTAATTTCTTCTGCTTGTTGAGATGCACTAAAATTTTCCCAAACAATCCCGTTAATATCTTGATCTTGAGTAAACTCTTCAGCAGAAGGATCTTCCCAACCTAGATGACGTAGTTTTTCCTCTGTATCATCTGTTCGGCGTATAGATAGATTGAGTCCATTAGTACGCCATAAAGCATATTCATTTTTGACAATTATAGTGGGAGAACAATTAAGACGTTGAGTGTAATCGGTAACTGACGTTTCAATATTTTTGACAGATAGGGCAATGTGAATTTTACGCATTTAGTTTTTTCTCCGTTAAATAATTTAATTCCGCTTTTATGAATATGATTAAGAACAACATTTAGGCATACTTCATTTGGTTTTTTGTGCTTTTTAGCGATCACCGAAGTGTAGCACCCTTTTTATATTTCTTTATGGAATAAATTATACCTTAATTCAGCAACGCCCAAAAATAAAATGATGTTAATTGTGTGAAATAAAACAATTATGGTGAAAATTGGGTTAAATTGATTATGGCAATTATTTAATTCAAGATCGGTAAAAATTATGTACATGACTCCTAAAAGTGGCGTATTGCTACTATTTTCTTGTTTAGCGGCGATCGCCTCTGTTGGTTCAATTTTCGAGCTAACTTCTGGTACACCTGAACTGGGGCAAGTAGTTACAAGCATTATTTTAACTGTGAGTATCCCTTTAACAGTAGTTTCTTTTTTACTAGCGGTAATGGATGCGAGGGCAAACCTAAAATAGCGAAGGCAATTATAAATTATAAATTATGAGTAGGGTGGGCATTGCCCACCATCTATGCTTGTGTAGCGGGATTTACAGGATTTACAGGATTTTAAGTAATAATAAACATCTGCATTTAGGTTGGGAAAATCAGAAAAATTAATCCTCTTAATCTGTTGATAAAGCTAATTATTGTGCTGATTTCATTGCTTGAATAACTTGTAAACTGCCTCCGGCATAAAGTTTTTGATTAATCACTTTGAAATTGGCATTTGTTAGTTTATCAGCTAAGTTAGTTTTCAATAACTGCCATGCGGTTTCCGTTTCAAACAACCACATAAATACAGTTAATCCGGGCAAAAAAATTAAATTATTAGGTTGATGTAAATCAATAAAAGTAAAAATGCCTTCGGGTGTTAATACTCGATAAACCTCTTGAAAAATTTGTTCTAATTCTGAGGTTGTCATTTCATGTAAAGCCACACTGGTATGTACAATTTCAAAAGAGTTGTCAGCAAAAGGTAAATCTTGAGCTAATCCCTCCACAAACTTTGCTAATGGTACATTTTGACGGGCTTTAATTAGAGCATTAGCAGAAATATCTAAGCCAGTTACATTATCAGAATAGTTAACTAAAAACTTGGTAGTTTGCCCTTTACCGCAACATAAATCAAGAATTTTTGTTTGTCGATTAATTGATAGATTTTGTAAAGTTAATTGCCGAAAGCGTTTTTCTCCACCAACAGGAATGGCAGCTAATCGAGAAATACTGTCATATAACCATTGATATTGATAACTTAAAGGACGTAAAAAAGTTGCCATCTTAAATAATTAATAACGAAATACTTACTTATAGTTGTGAAAATTAAAAAATAAAATGCCATTTGTAGAATTCACTGTAGTATTCATTCTCAATTGTCCATTGTCAATTGTCAATTATCTCCTCAAGTTTATTTTTTCTCACAAATGATGACATATTGCTATATCTATTTTAATGTTTTATCATTATTTCATTAAGTTTTATGAAGATAGATGTAGATCTCGGTAACTTTTACGGTTAAAATCAGCAGAATGCCGAACGATAGTGTAAAGATTTGTAAACTAAAATTAGAAAAGAGGAAAGTAATTAATTGTTTACCAATATGAATATTTGTTTTCAAGCAACCGAAGCTGTCACCCTAGAAGTTAAACAGGAAGACATCTCAATTGAGCATTATTTACGTCAGCCTTATCGCTTAGTGAAAACTATTGCTGATGAAAAATTAATGACTCCGTTACCAGACAATTGTTATCAGTTGAAAATGCACCCCCTTAATTTTTTAGATATTTATCATTTTCAGCCGACAGTCGTTTTAAAAGTTTGGTGTGGTGCTTCTGGTAATCTTTACATAAGTTCTCAATCTTGTGAAATTAAGGGAATAGAGTATATTAACCGTCGCTTTAGTTTTCATTTAAAAGGGAAACTTTCACCCCAACAAATTAATGGGAAAACCCATCTTCAAGGGAAAGCTGATTTACAAGTTAAAGTCGATTTACCTCCACCATTATGGTTAACTCCTAAACCTTTATTACAAACAACTGGTAATAGTTTATTAAAAGGTGTGTTGATGCGGATTAAACAAAAACTGGGATCTCAATTATTGCGAGATTATTATCAGTTTGCGGAAGAAAAAACTACTACTATTTCTTCTCGACAAATTTCTCCCCAATTTAATTAATTTACAGAGTTTTAATAACATTAATCTAGCAATAGACAAGTTAGTTAGGACAAAATGAAAATATAAAAAACAACAGGCAATATGAGCTGTGAGGAAAATGTCAAACAAAAATATGACGATTGCGATAACTATATATAAAAAATATTTTACAGAAAAAAATAGATCGTAATTAAATTTTTATCAACGAATTAAACTAGGCGAAAGATATGAATTTAGCTTTAAAAATTTCTCAATTTATTGATCTAGTTAATGAATTGTGTGGCAAATTAACTTACTGGTTAGTTTTAGTCATGATAGCAGTAGGTGTCTGGAATGTCATAGGGCGTTATGTAGGTAAAATAATAGGTCAAAATTTGACATCTAATAGTTTAATTGAAATGCAATGGTATCTATTTGATGTTATCTTTTTTCTTGGTGCCGCCTATACCCTTAAACATAATGAGCATGTACGGGTAGATTTATTTTATAAGAATTTAGCTCCGAAAAAGAAAGCAATTATTAATATTATTGGTATTTTGTGTTTTTTAATGCCTTTTTGTGGAGTAATTATTTATTTTTCTTGGGGATATGTTTTAAACTCTTGGGAAATTTACGAAGTCTCTCCAGATGAAGGAGGTTTACCCCGTTATCCCATTAAAACTATGATTATTATTAGCCCAATTTTCTTAATAATTCAAGGTATATCTGAGTTAATAAAAAACATCGCTATTTTAATTAATTACCCACTATCTTAAAAGGAAAAGAGGAAGTTATTTTGTTTAAAAGCTAATTGTTTATAGCTGATTTATAAAGTAAATCTTAAGAAACATGAAACCTTACAATAGTGGTGGGTTACGGCTAATTGAAAATTCAACGATGAAAATCTTTAATTTATAGTTGCCTAACCCACCCTACAACAATTTAATATTTTGTTTATAAATGAATTCTTAGGGCTCAATCCTTACCAATAATTATAAATCAATCTCTAGCATGAATTATTTAGTCAAAAGATTACTAATTTCTCTTCCTACTTTATTAGCTATAAGTCTAGTTATATTTTTAATTTTAGCTTTAGCACCGGGTGATCCGTTAGGGGAATTTGCCTCTAATCCGAATATTACCGCAGAAGTTAGAGAAAATCTGAGAAAATCTTTAGGTTTAGATCAGCCAATTTATGTCCGTTATTTTAAATGGATAACTGCATTTATTAGAGGAGATTTAGGTTATTCTTTTACTAGCAGAAGTCCTGTAATTGATTTGATTTTACAGCGTCTGCCTAATACTTTATCGATTGTGGGAATAGCTTATTTAATTAGTGTTTTCATCGCCATTCCTTTGGGGATGATTTCTGCTATTAAACGTTATTCTTTAATTGATAATATTAGCACGGCGATCGCCTTTTTTGGTTATTCCATACCGCCTTTTTTTACAGGATTATTATTAATTATTATTTTCAGTGTAAAACTCAAATGGCTACCATTTATTTATGACAGCAATTTACAAATTACTAATTGGCAAACTTTGATCTTACAAATTAAACAGTCAATAATGCCGATTATAGTTTTAAGTTTATATCAAACAGCGGTTTTAATGCGATTTATGCGATCGGCAGTGACGGAAGAATTAAATCAAGATTATGTGCGTACAGCTTATAGTAAAGGGCTGAATTCCTCTCAAGTCATTGTTAATCATATTTTACGCAATGCTTTGATTCCCGTAGTTACATTAATTGCCCTTGATGTTCCCAGTATTTTTACTGGTGCGTTGGTAACAGAGCAAGTTTTTCGTATTCCGGGGATTGGTGCTTTGTTGATTGAATCGATTTATCGCAGTGATACTCCAGTGGTAATGGCTATCACGATGATTTATGGTATTTTAATTGTGATTTTTAATTTAATCGCTGATTTAAGCTATGCTTTCCTTGATCCCAGAGTTCGTTTACAGTAATTTTAAAAAATGTTAAAGTAAAAATGAGGGAATTATTTAACTATAGTAATAAAGGGAATATTAAGTAAAATAAAACATGGTTTATTTAGAAGTTGTTTAAGAAGTTAAGATTCCCCTAAATCCCCCTTTTCAAGGGGACTTTTCTGTGATAGTAATTTAATTAATTATCTAATTAATCTTCTGTCAATAAAAAATATTCATAAGAGGAAGTTTCTGTGAAACAAAGTTTTCAAACTAAAATTGTTAATTTAAGTAATTCTGGGCTAGGTTGTTTATTAACTTTTGTTGTTATTGGTTTACTATTTAGTGCGATCGGTTTACAATGGGTAGTGAATAGTTTTTTGATTTTAATTGCCCTGTTAATTATTAGCCCAATTGTCGGAATTTGGGTGTTTCGTTGGTGGCTAAAAAGAAATTTAGTGGAGGATAATTGCCCTGTCTGTGACTATTCTTTTACTGGCTTTAATAATATTGATTGTCGTTGCCCTAATTGTGGCGAACTTGTAAAGGTTGAATTAGGTAAATTTGTCAGAGAAACTCCCCCTGGTACTATTGATGTTAATGTGGTTGATGTATCTAGTAAAGCACTTGAAGATTAGAAATTCAGTAGGGTGGGCATTGCCCACGTTACCCATTATCTGGGTAGCAAAAATGGGAGCTTTCTGGCGTGCATTTAATCGCATTATTTGCTTATTTATTGACATTTAATGTACAGTGTTCTAAAATGAGATAAATAATGAACTAAGAAAAATACGATGGAAAGAACGGATAGAGAAAGTGCTTTGAAGCCTGTAAAACGCTTGAATGCAACCTTGCCTGATACTCTGGCGTACTATGTCGCTGAAATGACGAGTGGTCATGGTCTTTATGAAACACCTAGCGAGTTTATTCGTGATCTTATACGCCATCATATGGAAAAGACAGAGAAAGAAGAACGTTTCGGCATTGATAGTCTTTTGCTACAGTCTTTAGCAGAAAATAATTATAGTCCTTTAACGGAAGAAGATACCCTTGATGTGCGTCGTGCTATTGCCACTGAATAGCTTATGCTGATGGAATGGAAGGTTTACAAGAGTGCTTTGTTTAAAAGGCAGTGGCGGGACTTTGCATTATATTATAAAGCAGAAGCTGGTCAAGTTGTAGCGGAGAGGTTTGTTGATGCGGTGGAAGAGGCTCTGAATTTTATCTCTACAATGCCTCTTGCCTGTAGCAAATATCAACCGGCTTCTGAATCGCTGTTGAAATACGAATTTAGAAAATGGCGTTTGAAAGGTTTTCCATATACTATTTTCTTTAAAGTAACAAAAGACAAAACCATTATGATTGAGGCGATCTATGGGCAACACATGGATATTGAGAACAGAATTCAGAATGACATAGAATGATGAGCGATATTAGAAGTTACGCACTCAACACCTAAAACAAGGATTTTTCGTCATTGCTCACGAGGTGCGAAGCAATCTCAAAGCGTTAGCTGTGTAAACATAGGAGTAAGGGATTTCATCGGTGATGGCATCGGTGATGGCATAGGCGTAGGCGATCGCAACATTTCTTTTAGCCACAGGAGACAAATCACCTTTAGAATCTTTAGTAATAGCTACTCCCCATTGCAAAAGAGGAATTAACCGTTGTTTTCCCACAGGAGTTTGTAAATAATTTAGTTAGCGAATTGATTTTACATAACATGGGTAGAGACATTTCATGCAACTTCTCTACAGATAAAATAAGGGTTTCACAAATTAGCCCAACAGAGTCAAAATATTTGTTGGTATTCGTTTACTTCTATTAAAAGCAAAAGCCCTTGGGAGTCTTGCCATGTTTCGACCCCAAAGGCTCTTGCTTACTCATTTCGCTCCTCACACTAATAACATTTAACCGTGAATCCACCAATGAATCAACGGCAACTGTGACACTTTTAAAATTGGCACAATAAAGATGCCATTATCCAGATTTTCCTCTATTTTAGCAAAATATTAAATTTGTCATTCTGAGCCTTTAGTCCTGACGAAAGGAAGGATCACCGAAGAATCTCAAAAGGTGCTAGTTTTTGTAGGTTGGGTTAAACAAAGTGCAACCCAACATTAATTAATTGGGGTTTTGATAGGGTGGAGTGCCTCAACCCAACCTACTTGAATTCAATGGGGGTTAAAGTTAAACAAAGTGCAACCCAACATTAATTAATTGGGGTTTTGATAGGGTGGAGTGCCT
>CAJHXH010000726.1_pt1 | contig 14083 bp, 14 predicted proteins | sample 9198571 | NCBI WGS metagenome assembly CAJHXH01 (sample SAMEA7708301, study PRJEB35096) | sediment metagenome | biome: marine neritic benthic zone biome [ENVO:01000025]; feature: sediment [ENVO:00002007]; material: shallow marine sediment [ENVO:03000034] sea grass bed [ENVO_01000059] ... | reverse complement strand
TTCCGCCTTCATTATTCCAACCCGTTTCTAAGCGAAACAAACCCACAGGAGTAATGAAATGGACACCTAAACCATAACCTAGTCCCCAACCCGGTTTATTTCGCACTTGTGCAGGACGACCAATTACCGTATATTGAGAACCTAAATCAGTACCATAGTCAAAAAAGGTAATTCCCCTAAGATCTATTTCCTGTTCTAAGATGTCAAAAGAAAGAAAAATAGGTGAGCGATATTCTACAGTTGTTTGAATTGCGGTACGACTGGAAGTAACTTCGGCACGATTGTAACCTCGGATAGAATTACTACCTCCTAAATTATAGGCTTCATAAGGAGGAACATCTCCCAGAAAAGTACCCCCCTGAAAATTAAATACAAATATATCTGTATTTTCATTTTTTCCTAATAAATTAATCGGCAGAAATTGACTAAAATTGACATTGAGTTGATTATAAACTATGTTCCCTAGTCCAATGGGCAATGCTTGTTCCATACCAAAACGAATTTTTTGCCCTTGAGTCGGATATTCAGGCTGATCTACGGTAGTATATAATCCTGAAAAAGAAAGAGTTACTAAATCATCTTGCCCGATCGAACTTACAGTTAAAGGATTACCTAATTCATCAGTAGGAATAACTTTAGAGGAAAACATCCCATCACGGGAAGAAATTCTTTGATAATTTCCTGCAACAGCCAAATTTAAGTTAGGATTTAATAGTTGAGTATATTCTACACCACCACCTGTACGAATTAGCCAAGGTTCAGCATCATTAGCTAATTCAACTGTTTTTTCCCCGCCCTTATAAGTAGTGGCAATCCCTCGCAATGTAGAGAGATTAAAAGACACAGCCCCCGGTAAGTTTTCTGGAAGGGTACTATAACTTAAATCTAATCCCAAAAATTTGGGATCTCCAACTCCTTCAAATAAAATTCTTTGATTATTGCTTAACTTTTGTTGTAAGAAAATACCTACAGGGAAAATCTCTTCATAACTACTACGAGAAAAATTAACACGATCTCTAGTTGCACCTTTTAAAGCTGTATTATTAGGCATCAGAGAACCAAAACCAAAGTTAAAATCTTGCTCATCTTGACTAAATAAAGGAAGTCTCAATTGAGATTCATTGGGGTTTAAGGGGGATGCTCCTGAATTTTGAGGTTGATCATCGGTTTGGGCTATATGTTCCTCTATTTGCATTGGTATTGCTTCAGTTAAAGGAATTTCTAATTGAGTCTCATTAGGATTTAAGAGATATTTTGGGGAATTTTCAGGTTGATTATCGTTTTTTGCTTTGTATTCCTCTATTTCGATGGGGATTGCTTCGGTTAAAGGTTTTTTCAATTGAGTCTCATTCGTATTTAAGGGGGATGTTTCCGAATTTTGAGGTTGATGCTCGATTTCTGGGTTATATTCCTCTATTTCTATTGGTACTGATTCAATTAATGATTTTTCTGTTAATTCTTGTCCTCTAACAGGGGTCAATTTGAGAGTTGATATACTAACAGTTATTATTATTGGGATTATTCGCAGTAAAATATTCATGTTACGATAGTTTCTTAAAAAATTTTTAACTTTATCCTCAGCACTAAAATGACGGAAAGAAAATAATAACAAGCTTGATTGAGTCTTATTCGATTAACAATCTACACTAACAAGTTTTAGAGGACGTTTGAGAAGTCCCGTCACCTCATTCACCCCTGGTAGCGAAGCGGAACGAAGCGGAACGATTTGAGGTTTAAAAACACCAGATGCTTCACGCTTCGTGAACCATGACATTTATACTTTTCAAACAACCTCTTAGACTCACTCCAGCCAGCAGAAATTACATTAGGACTCAATATAATTAATAGCTATTATTTTGTCGATAGTTTAATAATAGATTTAAATAGCCAAAAGAGAACAAAAATTTACATTAATTTAGAATTGATGTTTAATAATTTGAGTTAATAGGCGATCGGCTCTCTGTCAACAATTTCCAAATCTTCGGCGGTTTCTGGTTAAATCGGCAGGATTAAATCTTGTGCCTCAAGGGGGTTAAATGGTTATTAGTACCTAATGACTTTGGTACTACTGATTGCTCTTTATTTCAAACTATTAAATTAAATAAATTTTTGTGACAATATTAAGCCTTTTTATTGATAAAATAATCTAGTTAAGGTTATCTTGTTAAGTAATTAGACGAATAAAAAATAGTTCCTAACTGGGCTTCGAGCTACTTTGTTGTCAGATACTGTTCGGCGACTTCAGAGGGAACTATAGTGGCGGCACTCTCCCGTTCGGTGACAACAGGATTGCCTTCGAGCTTTATCCAGATAATAATCTGCGAGGTGGTCTCCTCGACACTGTTACTCTCAACTTCACAATCACCAACGATCAGTAGTGCATCAAGAAAGTGTGGGATAGCTCTTTGCTCTTGTCACGATTGAAGGATTTGGGCTATTTGAGTTGCGATCATTCTTTTAGTTTAGCGATCGTTCTTTTAGTTTAGCGATCGCCATTGTCCGCTGGATTAAGGAAAAGCTCTTCTTACATTAAACATGACGATCGCAAAGTGGCACTGTAATGTCTGATTGCTTTGATCAATTGAACAAGCCTGAATCATAATAGAATAACTAAACGGAAAATTAGAAGTTTTACAAGGAAGGATTGATGTGTTGGTGCTTCAGAATCAGCTTTGGGTAGTAGTTCTCGAATCCAAGAAGACAGCTCTTTCAGTTTGGTCAGCATTACCCCAAACCCTTGCCTATCTGGTGGCTAATCCTCAGCCCTTACAACCCAGTTTTGCGATGATGACTAATGGCGATGATATTTTGTTTGTCAAACTGACACAAATGAAGCATCGGCAATATGATGTTTCCAGGGTGTTTGCTCCGTTTAGCTCCAATCAAGAACTCTATAGTGTTTTGCAAGTTTTGAAATCCATAAGTAAAATTATATAATTTAAGAGACAAATCCTACTTTCTTTAAATTAATTATTTATGATCCAGAAAAACAGAAAAAAATAAATTACATTTTAGCCAAGAAGAGAATACTACTTCGGCAAATTGCGATCATCTGGGAGAAATTAGCGATCGTTCTTCGCGGAAAACTGGCGACTGTACTTTTGCTAATTTAGTTACGTTTTCCCCTCAAAAGATGGCGTACTAATCTCCTTTATTTCCTCGAATCAAATAGCGCACTTCTTCCAGCAGAACATTAAATCTCTCATCATTTTCAGCTTGTCGTTGCTTGACTAACTCTATCTCTTCTTCAAACAGATCCATTCGGCGTTGATTTTGAGCTGCGACTTGCAGCAATGCTTTAGCAGTGATGCTCAATCCCTCCACGGTATCTCGTATTTCGCTGATGCTCTCTCGCATTTCACCTACACTTGAAGCCAACTCATCAAGCATTTCATCTGTCCAACGTTGTACTACCATTCTCTTTCCTTGATCTTGCTCTCCTTAACTTCTTCTATTTTACCAGGCGATTACCGCTTCTTGTTTGGCTAATTAAGATTAGGAGTGTATCATAAAGAATACGAATGTGACTGTTCCTTGAAAACTGGCGATCGTCTTGCCTTGGGAAAAGTTGCGATGGTTCTGGAAATTGGTGATCGTTCTGGAAATTGGCGATCGTTTCTTGGAAATGGGCGATCGTTTTTGAGGAAAGAGCGATCGTCCTAAACGTGTTTTTTCCCTAAGCGATAAGCGGTGTTGATGCCGTCGGTTGCATTTCAGAAATTCTCAGTAGCAGATTAAATAAACGAGAATAGGACGAAGTTGCTCTTTCTCTAATATTTGTTAATTGTTAAGGAGACAAACCTTGTGCTGAGGCCTTCAAACTTCTGCCTTCTTTCAAATAAAATAACCCAACAAATAAAGTGAACCACAAATTACTATAGTTTCTTTTTGAGAATTAACTTGATTAACGGCTTCGGTTAAAGCTAACTTTAGATCATCATAAGTTTTAATGCTAGTTAATTGCGGACAAATTTCTTGAGCTAATTGAGATAATTCTTCAGGTTTAGCCGTGCTATGATCTGGTACTGGTACTAATAAAAGTTTATCTTGAGGACGTAATAAAACCTTTAATATTCCTTGATGATCTTTAGTTGATAACATCCCCATTACCCAAATAATTTTACTATTTAGACTGTCAATATATTCTCTTAAAACTTTAGCCGCCGCAACATTATGGGCACCATCAATTAAAATTTGTTGATTTTTCCATTTTACCCATTCAATTCTTCCTCGCCAACGGGTTTTTCTCATTCCTGTTTGAATTGCTGATAGGCTAATTTGCCAACCTTTCTGCTGTAAAGTTTGAATGGTAGCCATAGCCAAAGCCGAATTAAGTAGTTGTATATCCCCTGCTAAACTAAGAGGGTAGTCAATTCCCTGATAATTTGCCCAATTTTCCTTATTTTTACTAATTTTCTGGGCAGGTTCAACCCAAATACTAGGGCATTTCAAATCTCTAATTTTTGCCGTTACTACTTCTTTGGCTTCGGAGGGTAATTTCCCGACAATTACAGGGCATTCTGGTTTAATTACTCCTGCTTTTTCCGTGGCAATTTTCCCTAATGTATTTCCTAATCTCTGCCAATGTTCTCGACTGATAGACGTTATAATACTCGCTAAATTGCGATCGCAAACATTAGTAGCATCTAATCTTCCCCCTAAACCTACCTCCATAATGGCAACCTCCACCTTTGATTGGGCAAAATAAAGCCATGCGGCGGCGGTAATTACCTCAAATAGAGTAGGAGTTTCGGAATTAGGATCAATTACTGCTTTAATTTGTTCTAAAATTTTAATTAAATCTTGAGCCGAAATTGGTTGTTCATTTAAACAAATTCTTTCTTGCCAACTAACTAAATGAGGAGAAGTATAACGTCCTGTTTTGTACCCTGCTTCGGTTAAAATTGAGGATAAATAAGCACAAACTGAACCCTTGCCATTAGTTCCAGCTACATGAATAATTGGTACTTTTTTTTCTGGATTACCTAAAGCCTGTAATAAATTTTCAATTCTAGTTAAGCCTAAAGTAACTCCAAATCGTTGAAAAGGTTGTAAAACTAAATTAATTTTTTGCTCTGTATTCACTGTTAATTATCTCAGAAGCTCATTTTGATTAATGAAATTGGGCAGGGTGTGCCGATACAGGCAAGATGCCTGTTTTACAATTTGTTTTGATTTTAACGAATTTATTGATTTTAATTAGCGGATAAAAATTGTTCTAAATCTTCCACTAAACGAGTTAATTCGGCTTCAGAAGTTAATCTAATTTTCTCGTCTCTAAGAGTAATTAATAATTTAGCAGCGAAAGGATTAGGATAAATATTAGGATTGCAAAAAATCTCTAAAAAAATATCTCCTGTATATTGATATTCCATTGGTTTATGGGGCTTAGGTTTTCCTCCTGTTTTCGCCTGTAAGGCAATTTCTTTTAAACTTTGCATTAATACATTAATTTCTTGTTTAAGTTTTTCTGCCGCCGAAACACTAAATTGAAAAGAAACTGCACCTTGAATTAAGTTAATAGTTAATTGGCTCATAATAAATTTAAGATTTAAGTAAGTGTTTATTTTAAGGGGAATTGGGTTGTTCTGGATTAGGATTAGAATTTGAATTTTGAGGAAAACTAGAAAGATTCTTCTGTTGTTCTATTCCTTGGTTAATTATAGTTAATACTTCTTGATAACGTTCATTGTCAGGGTAATTTTCTACTAATCTTTCCATCAAAGGCATCGCCCCTTGTAAGTTACCTAATTGTAAATTAAGTTCGACTAATTTTTCCAAAGCAAAACGGTTATTAGGTTCTTTTTCTAAAACTATTTCATACCCTTTAGCTTGTTGTTTTAATCTTTCTTCTGGAGAATCATTAACTTGACTGGTTTGTGTATTTGTCGATGGTGTTTGCGGATTCAAAATCATTCTTATTACTGCTGAACCTGAAAACAACAAAAAAGCCAATCCTGAGATAATTATCAATACTTTTTTAACAGTGTCTTTTCCTTTTTTTTGACTCATAAAATCTTAGTTGATCGTTTTTTACTATTTTCTATCATAGACTTTTATTGATCTTTAACCGTATAACAGCATCTTGTCTGTGTCATCCCCAAAATGATCTTGTCTGTGCGATCGCTAAAACAAACCAGACTTTCGTTGGGTTTCGGTGCCTCAACCCAACCTACATATTCTCTTAACCGTAACACAGGCATCTTGCCTGTGTTATCACCAAAACCATTTTGTCTGTGCCCTCACCAAAATTACCTTGTCTGTGTCCTCACCAAAATTACCTTGTCTGTGTCATCCCCAAAGTTATCTTACCTGTGTCATCCCCAAAACCATCTTGCCTCTGCGATCGCCAAAATTACCTTGTCTGTGTCATCCCCAAAGTTATCTTACCTGTGTCATAACTGTGCAGGCTAGAAGCCTACACCACATTAGTTTAATTTCTCTGATAATTATATTCCCCAACGGAAAGAGGGTGTTTTAACCGGTGCATCCCAGAGTTTAATTAACTCATCATCCATTTTACATAAGGTAATGGAACAACCTTGCATTTCTAGGGATGTGATGTAAGTTCCCACTAAATTACGGACAATTTTTAAGCCTTTTTTCTCACATATTTGGGCTAATTTACGATAAACAATAAATAACTCAGAAATAGGTGTTCCACCCATACCATTAACAAAGGCTAAAACATTATCTCCACTTTGAAAAGGAGGATCGGTTAATTCTACGTCAACCCATTCTTCTTTGTCTTCATGCCACTCTCTTAAAATACGATTATACGCAGGATCTTCAATAATAGAAAGAGCTAACATTTCCGTGATTTCATCAGCAGTTTTCAAGGGTAATCTTACCCTTCCGGGTTCGCCATGAATACCGATGCCAAACTCAATTTTATCATCTTCTAATTCAAATAAATTGCTACCTTTGGCGGGAGTAATACAAGAGGTTAAAGCCATCCCCATACTACGACCATTAATATTAACTTTACGACACAAATCAGCAACTTGTTTTAAATTATATTTGGCTTCAGCCGCGGCACCGCACATTTTGACCGCTAATACAGATGTTCCTACACCTCTTCTTCCTTGGGTATAGAGACTATCTTTAACCGCAACATCATCATCAATAATAATATTTAAGGTTCGTATTCCTTCAGAAATAGCTAAGTCCGCCGCCATTTCATAATTCATGACATCGCCACTATAATTATTGACAATATAAAGGACTCCTTCACCAGAATTAACTATTTTTGCTGCTTCTAACATTTGATCTGGTGTTGGTGCAGTAAATACTTCCCCCGGACATCCTGCATCTAACATTCCATAACCAATACAACCATTATGTAAAGGTTCATGTCCACTGCCACTACCAGAAATTACGGCTACTTTACCTTTAATGGGTGCATCCGCCCGATAGAGAAAATTGGGATCATAATGAACTTTGATTAAATCAGGGTAAGCAGCAGCTATACCGGCAAGACTTTCTTTGACTACATTTTCTGGATCATTAATTAATTTCTTCATAGTCTTCTTTTTAATCTTCTACTGTTTATCTTTATTTTAGAGGTAATTTTGTCGGTAAAAGTTGAAGAAAATCTATATTTTTATACCCTAAACGGCTTAATCATTGTAGATTGGTTTGGTGCATCGAAACCGAACAAAATCCTTATTGATATTGGCAAATATTTAAAATCAATTTAGCAATAATTCTTCTGATAAAGGCGATCGCCCATGACAATTAAAACCGATCTAAAATTGGGGAAAGTAAGTAGCTCTACTTAATTAAACGTAAAATAGAGATATGTTAGTAGTAAGGGCTTTAGCCCTTATGGCAACAGTGTTCTCAACCCCTAAAGGGGTAGGGGCTTAATATATTAAGCCCCTACAAACTTTCCTTTATTTAGTTCTATCGCTACTTAATCCTTAGAAATATATTAAAATAAATTCAATTAATGAAACACCAATATTAAAGTTATGACTAATAAATTAGAAACACCAACCGAAAGCTTAAAATTATCTGGTGTTAGTTGGGAAACTTATACTCATCTTTTAGATGACTTAAGTAAGCGACATCGTTTACGTTTAACTTATAATCGAGGTAATTTAGAAATTATGGTTCCTTCACCTGAACATGAACATTATAAGAAAGTATTAGGTCGTTTTGTAGAAACTTTAGCTGAAGAGTTAGAAATGAGGATCGAACCTTTTGGCTCAACTACTTTTAAACGTTTGGGATTTAGTGGTGCTGAACCAGATAAATGTTTTTATGTTACTAACATAGATTTAGTAAAAGCAAAAAAAAGATTTGAGGCAAATCAAGAGCCAGCACCAGATTTAGTGGTAGAAGTTGATATTACCAGTAGTAGCAAAGATCGCTTTGCTGTATATCAGGATTTAGGCGTGCCAGAAATTTGGCTTTATGATGGAAATTCTTTTCAGATTATGCAACTTCAAGAAGGAGAATATAAAGTTTTTGAGGAAAGTTCCATTTTCCCTAATTTGCCTTTATCGGAAATCGGTAATTTTATGCAACAGGTGGGAAAAGTTGACTATTTAGACTTAATCAAAATGTTTCGTTCATGGGTTAGAAATCAATTAAAATAAACTTAATAATCAAACACCAATATTAGAGTGATGACCATTAAATTAGAAACACCAAACGAAAGCCTAAAATTATCTGGTATTAGTTGGGAAACTTATACTAATCTTTTAGATGACTTAAGTAAGCAACATCGTTTACGTTTAACTTATAATCGTGGTAATTTAGAAATTATGGTTCCTTCACCTGAACATGAACATTATAAAGAAGTACTGGGTCGTTTTGTGGAAACTTTAGCCGAAGAGTTAGACATTCGCATCGAACCTTTTGGTTCAACTACTTTTAAGCGTTTGGGATTTAGTGGTGCTGAACCAGACGAATGTTTTTATGTGACTAATATAGATTTAGTCAGGACAAAAAAAAGATTTGAGGCAAATCAAGAACCTGCTCCCGATTTAGTGGTAGAAGTTGATATTACCAGTAGTAGCAAAGATCGCTTTGCGGTATATCAAGATTTAGGTGTACCAGAAATTTGGCTTTATGATGGTAATTCTTTTCAGATTATGAGGTTTGAAGGAGATGAATATAAAGCTTTTGAGGAAAGTTCGATTTTCCCTAATTTACCTTTATCAGAAATAGGTAATTTTATGCAAGAGGTGGGAAAGGTTGACTATTTAGAGTTAATTAAAATGTTTCGCTTATGGGTAAGAAATCAAATAAACTTATAATCAAAAACCAATATAAAAGTTTTGTGAGTTAGAACCCCTAAAGGGCTTACTACAAACTTAATTTTATTTAAGTTTATCTACTTAGTTTAATAAATATTCCTGTAAAATAGTGCTAATTGCAAAAACAATCTGATTATCTGTTGTTTGTATTTTTTTGACTAAATTTCGCCTCTGCAAAGATCGAATATTCTTTAATAAATCCGCAACTTTTACTGAAGATTTTAATTCATTAAAAGAAAGTTCCTCTGTTTCCTGTGCTAATACTTTTAAAATTTCTTTTTCTGAGTCAGTTAATCGATTAAATTGTTGCCTTAAAATAACTTCAATTTCTTGAGGTAGAAAGGGCTGTTGTGAAGTTAAAAACTGGTTAACACTACCAGCAAATAATTCTTTAATTACTCTAGCAATTATTTTTAAATAGAAAGGATTGCCCTCATAAATCTTTATTAAATTATCCCATTTATCCTCATCTAATAATTGTTTTTCTCTTAAAATTTCTTTTGCAGATGCACCTAAACCTGTTAGTAAGAACCCACTATAATAAGGGTTATTTTCTGCTAAATTAACTAATTCTAACGGTAATTCTTGACTTACTAAAATTAAGCAACTTTGCTCAGCAAATTGAGTAATAATGTTAAATAGTTCACCATAATCTTCATAACCTGCTTGATAATTACCTGCGAGTTTTCCCTTAGTAAAAATTTTCTGCACATCATCAAGAATAATTAAACAGTGATATTTAGATAAATAAATTTTAAGTAATGATAGTTGATTAGATTTATTTACTTTTAATTTGCTTGCTGATTCAGGTGATATAAAATTAATAATATCTTCAGTAATTTGCGTTAAAGTTGGCAAGGTATTTAAACTACGATAAATGAGATAATTAAAGTTAGTTTTTATTTGTTTAATTAACTGAAGTGTAAAAGCTGTTTTCCCAATTCCACTTACTCCTAAAATATTAACTAAACGACTTTTTTGATCTAAAATTTGATTACTAAGATTTGTTAATTCTTCCCTGCGTCCATAAAATGAATTTAGATGAGGTATTTCTCTTAAATCTTCTTTAAATTGAGGTTGATTATTGCCGTTATTATTATTTTCTTGATGATTATGAGGCGAATTTGATTGATGATTAGGTGTATTGGTACAAAAGTTAACTTTATGAAAACTTCCATCATTTTGAATAAAAATTGAACTCTTAAAATTTTTATTTTTCTCAATAATCCATTTAAGATTTTTTTTCTTTACTTTTTCACCTAAAATATCACTTAATTGATGCCATAAGTCAGAGCTAATCTTTTTGACATGATCTTCACTGACATGATTTTCTTCGCCAATCTTTTGATATGTTTTGTGGTTTAAAGTTCCGATAATAATAGCTTTTTGTAAATCATTGAGGTGTTTTTGAGTCTGTTCAAGCATAAGTTGATCTACAAAGTATAAAACCTCTTGCATATTCATAAGTCAAGTTGAGTTGATATAAGTTCATATTACTTTTTAACACTTTAAACCATTTTTTGCAACTTTATACCACTAATTTAACTTAAGTTAATATAAAAAACTTTGAAAACTTAACACTTTTGGCTACTTTTAGATACTGATATTCAACATTTAGTTAAGATACCATAGTTAATAATAAGTTTGCCTGTATGTTACGTCTTTTTTTTATTAATAAACACATTGAAATGAGGATAAATTCAACTTATGCCTACAAACATAAATGTAACAGTAGATGTCTATCAAATTGGGAAAGCGATTGCCGATGCTGTTAATTCAAATCAAAACCGTGCAGGATTTGTCAAAAACTTGATGGAAACAGCTAGTTTTTATTTACCCCGTCATAATGTAATGGTTTTTAACTTAAACCAAGAATATACTAAGAGTTTAAATGGTTTAGTGTTTTATGGGTCTGCCACTTATAGTGGGATAGTCTTCGGTATTTGGGGTTTTCGGGATGGTGAATTTACAAATAAAGGAGATGGTGGATGGATAAATTGGGCTTTTCACGGTTGGTTCACAAGAAATGGGGGTTATGTAAAATTTGGAAGATATTAATTTACCAGAAGGAACAAAATTATTGATTTCTCCCTTAGTGGACACTAATGATAAAAGTAATGAATCTGACTGGTATAATTTTTCTAAACAAGGATTGAGTCAAGCATACGAAGAGGATGAACCAGAATGCACATTAGAGAGCATAAAAGAATATAATAAATATTATGAAGCCGAGTGATATTATTCTCACTCCCTTAGAGTTTTCTTCTAATTGAAAAGTCTCAGAGTCAACGGATAAATAACCTTCTATTGCTTCATATAGATTCTGTAAAAGTTCTTCAAAAGAATCACCTTGAGTAGCACATCCCGGTAATGAAGGAACTTCAGCCCAATATCCACCTTCTTCTGCTGAATGAACAACAACTTTAATTTTCATCTAAAGTTTTATTATTAATTAAATTTAATTGAACATTTTTTCAGTATAAACCTATTATTGAGATTATGACTTTTTGATTCGGTGGATTACTTTGCACGCTTTCCACCCTACATTTTTATGGAGATTAACAGCGATCGCTTGTAGGTTGGGTTAAACTACAGGCAAGATGCCTGTTCCACAGAGCAACCCAACATTTGTGATTAAGATTATTAATGATAATTGTTGGGTTTCGTGGCTCCACCCAACCTACTTGTATTGGATTGGCGATCGATTTTGTGGGATTAGAAAATACGATGGGTTTTAGGAAAAAAAGTTCTCATAAACATCATGGCTACCTATCCAAAACCAAGTCACTGTATCCCCTTCCAAAACACCTACTGCTCTATAATTAAGTGTAATTCTTACAGACCAAATATCTTCGGTTCTGTTGATACACTTGAAATGTAAAGAAGGATGAAAAGGATTTTCTGACCACAAACGATATACTTTTCTAGCAGATTGTTTAATTTTCGGTGGCAATAAAAAATATGTCTCCCAAAAAGAGGGTAAAGTTGCCGAATTCATAATTCCTCATAATTCATTGGTTGTGATTTTCCTTCGGCAATTTCTTGTTTAGCCTTTCTCGCCATTTCTATAAGTTTCGTCTGAGTTTTATTAAAAGAATTATCCCATTTTAATTCGTCCTGTAATTCTGTTATATATTCCCTTAAATGTTCAATAACTTTTTCCTGTGCAGAAGAAGGTAATAATTCAACCATTTTAATAACAGTAGTTATATTTTCTGTCATCATTTTGTTTTCTAATATTTAATACTATAAGTCTCTTCAACTAACTTATTATAATATTTTAAATTGAGGTTATAAATTTATTAACATATCTTAATGAGAACAAATTGGCGTAACGCACCGCTTTTCGATTCGGTGGATTACGTTGCACTCTTTTTACCCTACATTTTGATGGAGATTAACGGCGATCAGCTACGCTGGCACTGCGCGATCGCTCTCACTATGAACAAGTGAATAACATTAGGCGATCTCTTTTTTAATGTTGAAGAAGGCGATCGCTTTTAGGAAATTTTGTCAACCTTTTATTAAAAAGAATTTTGATATTTTTAAAGTGCGATCTCCTGTAGCCTGTAGGGTGGGCAACGCCCACCTTTTTGTGTTAGCATTCATAATGCTGAATATTCATAGGTAAAAATATGTTAAAGTAAAGAATAATAAAATTATTTTATTAGCCTAAAAGTTAATTGTTTTGGAAGAAAACTTTAATGAAAGCAGTAAAAAAGAAAACAGTTGTTGGAAAAAAGGGAACAATTGAATTACAATCTACCGAACTTCAAGAAGGAACGGAAGTAGAAATTATTATCCTTATTCCTTCTGTTGAAACTGAATTAGATCCCACAGAATATCTACTTTCTACAGAAGCTAATCGTCGAGAATTATTAGAAGCAGTAGAAAGAGTTGAAAAACAAGAAAATCTCATCAATATTAGTTCAGAAGAATGGCATGAGAAATATAGTTTTTGATCCCAAAGCATTTAAACAATTTAATCAGTGGGCTACCGAAAATAAGAAACTTTATCAAAAAATAGTTGAATTAATTGATGATTCTCTCCGTCATCCTTTTTCTGGACTTGGTAAACCAGAACCTTTAAAATATACCTTAAAAGGTTATTGGTCAAGACGTATTAATGATGAACATCGTTTAGTTTATAAAGTCACAGATACGGAAATTATTATCATTAATTGCAAATTTCATTATGATTAAACAGTGCGATCGCCTGTAGGGTGCGTTAGCAGGTTATAAATTTATTAACATATCTTAATGAGAATAAATTAGCGTAACGCACCGCCCCTTGATTCGGTGGATTACTTTGCACGCTTTTCACCCTATATTTTTATTGAGATTAACGGCGATCGCTTGCCTGTTTAGTGCGATCGCAGTGACGGTTGGGTTAAACAAAGAGCAACCCAACATTTACGGCTAAGATTATTAATGATGATTGTTGGGTTTTGATGCCCCAACCCAACCTACTTTTTTTGGCAATTTTAATAGTTCGATTTGCTAAGATTAAATATTAGAGTAACTCAAATATTAGAGTAACAAAGATGAACAAACAAATGTTGGCGATCGTCAAACAAGGGCAGGTAAAATTATTGGAAGATATTAATTTACCAGAAGGGACAAAATTATTGATTTCCCCCTTAGTGGATACTAATGATAAAAGTAATGAATCTGACTGGTATAATTTTTCTAAACAAGGATTGAGTCAAGCCTATGAAGAGGATGAACCAGAATACACATTAGAGAGCATAAAAGAATATAATAAATATTATGAAGCCGAGTGATATTATTCTCACTCCTATTCCACAGGCAGACGG
>CAJHXH010000584.1_pt1 | contig 14174 bp, 13 predicted proteins | sample 9198571 | NCBI WGS metagenome assembly CAJHXH01 (sample SAMEA7708301, study PRJEB35096) | sediment metagenome | biome: marine neritic benthic zone biome [ENVO:01000025]; feature: sediment [ENVO:00002007]; material: shallow marine sediment [ENVO:03000034] sea grass bed [ENVO_01000059] ... | reverse complement strand
ATTCCAAACTGTTAAGTCTCGATAACTTTTAACTTCGTTCACTTTGATAATTCTGATCTATTTTTTTGTTTAGTCCTTATCTAAAACCGTGCCACCTAATGCCTAATACCTAACACCTTTTTCCCGCTAAAATGTCCCGCCTTAAGTTGGTAGCCCTTAATCCTAATGCTTTACTCAATATTTTTATAGCTGCATTATGATCTCGATGAAGTTTTATGCCACAATGGGGACATTGATGAGTACGATTACTTAATGCTTTTGGCACTCTGGTATTACAAGCCCGAACAATCTTGACTTGTATAGTGTGGTGCAACCGCACTACATTCCACACCATATATTTTACCGAAAACTTCTACCCATTCCAAAAATTAAAGACCAACTTGCATCTGATGACTTTGTCCACAAGCCCTAATTAAAAATATTCCATATTTTGTAAATCATTCTTAAGCAAAAAGGAAAAATAACGTCTCGCTCGTTTAAAATAGAAATAGAGACTAGGAGGATCAAGACTATGATAAATAATCTCTGGGCTACAACTCTGACTCTAATTAGTTCTTTGTTACTAATTAACTCTGCTTTGGCTGAAAATCCGGCTCATGTACAACAATTATTAGATACCAATGAATGTATGGGTTGTGATCTCAACGGTGCCAATCTGCAAGGTAGTCATCTGATTGGGGCTGATTTGAGAAACGCTGATTTACGTTATGCCAATCTTGAAGAAGCTAATTTAGAAGGGGCAGATTTAGATGGTGCTAATTTGCAAGGTGCGGACTTGACTGGTGCTTTTTTGACTAATGCTACTATGAATCATGCTAATCTTAACGGTGTTAACTTGAGTTACGCTACATTATATGATGCTCAAGTCTATGGAGCTTCAATGGATAATCTCAATATTGAACAAGCCACCATTTATAATACCAATATTGGTGTTGGTGGAGAAGCTCCGTTTTAACCAAAGATTGTCAGGAAGTTTTTTGCTAAATTATCTGGTTCAATCCAATGTTAGAAAGGTTAAAATTTATCAATGATTAACTTATTCAAATAAAACTTAAGATTAGTCTTGTGGATTGGATTACGATTCGCTCTACCCAAGCTCGTTGGGAAGCAGAGTTAATGCAACAAATACTATCGGCTTATGAAATTTCCAGTCGAGTATTGGATATTGGCTTGGGCATTTATTGTGGACAGGGAAGCCAAGCCGTTTTACAAGTAAGGGAAAAAGATCGATGGACTGACTCAAGGCAGCAGTTTTATTGAACCTTTTATTTCCGCTTTAGATAATGCTTTAGAAACGATCGCACCAGCAAGTTCGGCTCAACAACAAGGATTATCTTTATTAATGGGTAAACCGATCGCCGTCGTCAGAGCAATGTTAAAGTTTAATGTTCAAGGCTCATTAGCGATCGCCCATAATGAAAAGGCGTTATTCCGAGATATAGATTCAGGATTGCGTAGTAGTAACGGTTTTGAAGCGATTAAATTTCCGATTCGGATTGGGGAATATCAGCAATTTGACGATGGTTTAGTGGGATATTGGTTAGAGGATGACCAAGGAAATTTCACTGATAATGCTTACTATGCTCCTCAATCCAATACGGTAAATAATGATCTCATCAAAACCCACGCCGATGGAGATATCAATTTACAGCGATCGGTTAGTGATTCATCACAAATGTTAACTATGTTAATCGATCCCAGGGGAACTGTCCATGCCACCAGTGGCATTCTACCAACCCAAATTTTAAGCCTACATCCACAACACTATACTCAGGCGTTAAAAAATATTGAGATTGTCTTTACCACTGCACCAATTTTAACGGAAGTGGGCAAAATCGAACTCAACTTACCCAAAGAATCAGGCTATGTTTGGTCATGGTTGACTAAAAAAGACGGTAATTGGTCAACTACTCAAAATTTTAGCTCGATGGAGATGAAAGCAGCATTTTCTGGTAAGCAGGAATTAATTGGAGGATGGTTAGAACTTAGTAAAGCCGATAACAGTTAACTGTTCTTACAGATTCTTCAATTTTATTCGTTAATTTAATCAATCAAATTAAAACCCAGTAAAACTCATGAAAGTTAACACTTCTTAACTTTATTCTCAAATCTAATTATTCAATTCAATTTTTAACTTAAATTTAAACTAAGGAGAATCCTTATGCCACGTAGAAAAAAGAAAAGCTCTACCACTCAATATTCTCTCGACTTTGATCTCTATTATGGAGATGATCAACAACATGAAAACATTATTTATCGTGCCGGTGGAGATGATAGCGAAGTCGCCACAGTAGAAATTACCAGCACCAGTTCAATTTCTTGGAATCAGCCAAGTAATTCAAGCCCATCAGCCGATAATTGTCATTTTTACAATGCAGTACTTAATGATGGAAAAGCATCTAATTCTTTAACTTGTAGCATTAGTTATCCCACTTCCGAATCTAGCACCGATATTAAGCAAGATTCCTCCGATAGCTCATCTTCATCAAGTAGTCAATCAAGTTTGAAATTATCAAAGGATTCTGAATTTATCCTTTAATCCTCAGATTAACTTGGCGATCGTAGATGATGATTCAGGGTTACATTGTCCTGATGATGGGAATTTAGCTTTCTACACTAACAAGAAAGAACAGGTTCGGATTGACTCTAGTGGTAATGTGGGCATTGGCACTGATAGTCCTCAAGAACAACTTCACGTTGCTAAAAATGTTGAGATTGACGGTAATCTCACTACTAAAGGAAAGGTTGAGATTGATGATACCCTCACTGCCAAAAATGTTGAAGTAGATGGGAATCTCACTGCTAAAACAGATATTCAGGTAGATGGGAATCTCACTGCCAAAGGAAAGGTCGAGATTGATGACACTCTCACTGCTAAAACAGATGTTGAAGTAGATGGAAAATTACACGTTGCAGGAGATGTACAGGTTGATGGAACACTTAGTGCAAATTCTTATTCAGGCTTCTATTTTACTGAAATTACATCTAGTACCGATGATGTGGGATTCCGCCGTGGCAATGCCAGTAGATCTTGTACAGTAACCTTCCCCTCCAAAGTACACAAAGTTGAGCCTGTTATTGGGCAAATATTGCCAAGTTCATCATTGCAATTTATATCCTCTCCTGGAGGTATTATGAGATTTGCCTTAATACCAGAGGTGAAAATTATTACTGATAATAATCATAATAATTCTGTATCTGTAGAAGTGTCTATCTCCATATATGACCAGAATTGCCAAAACAGAGACACCAGTATGTATTATGGCATTGTACTTATTGCCCTTGTTGAACCCTATGATAGATCTAATGGTACATCGATAACTTGGAGTAAATGGAAAAGGGATTAGTAGGTAGAGATTTAGCTTGAGTCAGGGGATAGAGAGTATCCCAATTTTGTAATTTTATCTGGCAAGAAAGATTATTGTATTTCTCCCTTCCCATCAAACCACAACTCTTAATCCTCACCTCTTTTCCCATTTCTAAAAACTACTATCTATTTAACCCAAGAAATTATCATGACCACTGAAAATACTACTCCAAATACTCAATCCAATGAAGGGGACACAACTGACAATACCGTTGCTAATTCTAATAAACAGGCGATTGAAAAAGCAAAAGAATCTCAGGGAACCCTTGACTTAAAAATATCAGCTCAAGAAGACATTAAGCTAGATTACTCTGTAAAAACATCAGACAAAGATCAGTTTTTAATAGGTGTTACCGAGTTTAGCGGTGATGATAATCCCCTTTCTATCAGCCTAAAAACCTTAGCGAATATCATCGATAGTGACGCTAGTTTTGGCAATAGTTTAGCGTCTGCTACTGTTACCCTCAATTAAGTTTTTGTCGCCTACGATAAACCCTTACCAACGGGAAACAAAACATGGCTAGTTGGTGGTGATGTCACCTTAAGTGATTCAGATTTAAGTCAATTTTTCAATGGTAGTTTAAAGAATGCCAGCTTTGATGATGATTCATTCTTTATGTATGCCACAGGAAATTTTACTAAAGAACAAGCCGACAGCATTAACGATAAATTGTCTGATGATCACAACAAAATTATTATTTCCAGTGAAGCAGACAAAGATGATGCAGTTGTTATCAGTAAAGGAGTAGAATTATCGGGCACAACTAAACTAACTTTAGACACCGATAAAACCGTTGAACTAGACTACTTTATTGAGGCAGAAAATCAAGACAAAAATTTTGTAGCTTTTGCTAAAAATGATGATGACGATTTAAACATAAGCATACAAACACTCCTAGATCTAGTTGGTTCTGATAGTAGCAGTACGGGTGGTCTTTCAGGAGAAAGCATTACCTTAAAAGAGTTGCTTATTGTCTATGATAAATCAGTAGAAACTGAAGAAAAAAAGGAGGATAAATCCGAAGATAAATCTGAGGACAAATCTGAAGCTGAGGGCAAAACTGAAGACAAATCTGACACTGAGGATAAATCCGATACTGAAAATAAAACAGAAGATCAATCTGACACTGAGGATACTGAGAAAAAAACTGAATACAAATCTGACACTGAGGATAAAGCCGATAATGGAAAATGGAACAAAAAATGGCTAATTGATGCCGATGTTAGCTTTGATGCAACGGATTTAGGAAACCTTTTCCAAGGGGATCTTAGTAACGCCAGCCTCACCGATGATACCCGCTTTATCTATGCTTCCCAAGATTTCAAAAAAGGCGATGTGGAGGATATTAACCAAAAAATTGCCGATGAATCTAGTCAAATAACTATCCCAGATGATGCTAAAGATGATGCCGTTATTATCCACCAAGGGACGGCGATTACAGGAACTCTGGATTTTAACTTAACCAGCGACAAGAAAGTTGAACTTACCTATAGCCTTGACTTAGAACCAGAATCTACCAATCTTGTTGCTTTTGGTGAAGCTGATAATAATGCCCTGTCACTAAGTATTAAAGATTTGATTGATATTTTTGATAGTAATACTTCGATCGGCGATAGTCTTTCTGGGGTGACAATTACCCTGAAAGATTTATTATTTGCCTACGAAAAGACTATTAAAGAACCTATCAAAAAGAAAGAGCCAGAAGGCAAATCTGAGGATGATTCCCAGAATAACAAGGAGGAAACTGAGAGCAAATCTGATGGTGACTCGAAAGATAGTTCAACTAACGATTCAAATGCTCAAACCGAGAGCAAAACTGATGGAGATGCCCAAGGTAAAACTACAACTGAGAAAAAGTGGTTATTCAAAGTTGATATTAGCTTAGATGCTTCAGATTTAGGGGATATTTTTGATGGCACATTCGATAATATTTCCTTAAATGATGATTGCAATTTTACCTATGCTTCTGAAGACTTCACCAAAGAAGATATTGAGCCTATCAATGACGATATACCTGATGATTCCAGTCAAATAAAAATACCAGACAAAGCCAAAGACGAAACAGTAGTTCTTCGTAAAGGTAGTTGTATTTCGGGAACCCTTGAATTAGATATTACTAGTGACAAAAAACTCGAGCTAAACTACTATTACAACTCAGATCAATCCGGTAAAACTATCATTGCGATCGCTGAAGGAGGTGGAGATGATAATCCTCTAGAAATTAATATAGGGGACTTAATTGCAGGTATTGATCCCGATGCTGACTTAGGAGATACCTTCTCTCAGGATACTGTAACTTTTGACTATTTCCTTCTCGTTTATGATAAACCGGCTGATACCACAAAGACATCAAAATGGCTAATTGGCGGAAATATTGACATAGAAGCCTCTAAATTAGACCTGAGCAGTATGCTTGGGGATAGTTTCAATAATGCTGATATTAGTGATAACTTCTTGTTGATGTATGCTTCCCAAGATTTTACCAAGAAAGAAGTCGAGAATATCAATAATAAATTACCTGATAATTCCACAGCGATCGCCATTGCCAAAGATGCCAAAGATGAAACTGTAGTTGTCAATAAAGGGGTTTATATTTATGGCTCACTCAAATTCGATCTCAGTACTAATGATAAGTTAGATTTAGACTACTCCATTAATTTCTTCAGTAAATTAGACTATAGCGATGCTCCTTCCCTTAAAGTTTCTTCTGGTGATGATAAAAAGAAAGATGATAAAAAGAATGGAGATGACAGCAAAAAAAGCGATGATGGATCATCTTCAAGCTCTGAATCTGTTCTCTGGATTAAAGTTCAGAAAAAAATTGGACCCATTGAAATTGATAAAATTGGCATTGGTTTTGATCTTTCTGATGTTGCGATCGTCTTTCTTGCCAATGGTAGCTTGAAAGCAGGAGAATTTTCGCTGGCATTAGAAGGGTTAGGGATGAGTTGCCCACTAGGAGGAGGTTCACCAAGTGTTGAGTTACATGAAATTGCCGTTGATTTTTCTGAAGCCGGTGCTTTTGAACTTGCAGGGGCAATGGTAAAATTAGATAAAGCCGACTATACAGAGTATATTGGTGAAATCAAAATCAGTATTGGGGAAGGAGACGAAGGCATCGAAATTATGTTAATTGGTGCTTATGCTGACTTCCACAATCAAGCCTCATTTTTCGGTTATGGTTACTTACAGATTCCAATTCCTATTGAACCGCCAGACATTATCATTGAAGGGATTGCCTTGGGCTTAGGCTACAATCAATGTTTTAAAGCCCCGCCGATCGATAAAATGACCGACTTTCCCCTTATCTCCGAGGTAATGGGTGATAGTGCAGGTGGCAGTAAAAGTAAGGAAGAAGAAGGCGAATCCGAAAGTGAATCCAAAAAAGAAACGGAAAGTGCTTCAAGTAGTAGCAAGGATGATAGTAGTGATAGTGGTGATAGTAATGAAGACGAAAATGGACAAGCCCAGCAAATTCTCAATGAACTTAATGAACTGAGCGATTATATTTATCCCCAAATCGGTGCTGACTTCGGGGCGATCGGGATTAAAGCGAATGCCTATCAAATGATTGATGCGTTTGCCTTGCTAGTGGTAGCAGTGGGCAGTCATTTTGAGCTAGATTTACTGGGAATGGCGCAAATGTCTTTTCCTATTTCTGAAGGAGGCACTAGTGGCCCTGTTCCACCCCTAGCCTTTGTGGAAGTGGCATTGGAAGCAGTCATTGACATCTCCGATGGTTATTTCATGTTTGCAGCTCAATTAACTGATCATTCCTACGTTCTTGATAAAAACTGTCATATCACTGGAGGAATGGCTTTTGAGGTTTGGTATGGTGGAGATCATGCAGGTGATTTTGTTGTTACTTTAGGAGGCTATTCCCCTAAATTTGAAGTTCCCACTTATTATCCATCCGTACCTCGCTTGGGCTTAAATTGGCAAGTAGATAATACTCTTCAGGTGCAAGCTGGAGCTTACTTTGCTTTGTGTGGCCATGCAATTATGGCTGGTGGGGATCTTAGTGCTAATTTCAAAGATGGTGGTGTTTACGCCTCCTTTGATTTAGATTTAGATATTCTCATTTGCTGGAAACCTTTCCACTATGATCTTGAGGCAGGTATTAGTATTCAGGCAGGCTATGGCAGTTTTCATGGTAGTTTCTCTGTGGACTTACATATCTGGGGTCCTGATTTTAGTGGCAAGGCGACTATTAATATTTCACTCTGGTTCATCAAAATTCCCATTACTATTAGCTTTGGAGCGGCTGCTTCTCAGGAGGCACCAGCGATTGATTATTCAGAATTCAAAAGTTCTTTCCTTCCCAGTGATGACCAAATTTGTTCTTTCACTGTTACTCAGGGATTAGTCAAACAAATCACACAAGATGATGGTAGTACACTCACGGTAGTGAATCCCAAATCCTTATGTTTGAAAACTAGTTCGGTTATTCCCTCAAAAACTGCAGTTATTGGCGGAAAAAATCAAAGCATTAGTGATGCCAATACTCAGTTTGGGGTTGCACCAATGGATCTTTCTGCTGATGAATTACAAACCACCCAGACGATTACAGTGAAACGGGAAGAGGGCAATGAAAGCATAGAAAATGATTTCTGTTTTACCCCTGTTTATAAACCTGTGCCTACAGGAATGTGGGGTGAAAATAACTCCCCCAGTATCAATGACGATCGCACGATTAATAATGTGCTTTCTGGCTTTAAAATTACCCCAGCTAAACCTCCGACTCCAGGGCATAGTCAAGACATTGATACCAGTAACTTGGAATTTGATGATTTAGCTCAAGGTAGTTACCAATGGGAAAGCATTAACTCCTATAACACCATTAAGCCAAGCTGTAGCGAAAAAGAATTACTTACAGCATTAGGAATCAACTAGTAGGTAAGGTTGAAAAATGAAACCCAACATTTCCTAACAATAGATAGTTGAGACACAAATGTGGAACAGGCATCTTGCCTGTTGGGAAAATACCCTTAAAAAACCTAGAACAGGCATCTTGCCTGTTGAGAAAATACCCTTAAAAACGGGCTTAATAACCCAATCGCCCCTACAAACTTTTATTCTTTTTAGTTTATTAAATCTAACAATTACCCATGTCTAAGACCACTTCCGTACAAAATTACTTACCCGCCAAAATTGAATTTGTTTCCTCCCATAAACCAAACTTACAAGATGGAAACTATACAATTGAAATCGAAGAAACCATCCAAAGTAACAACGGGGCAATTTTACCACAAACCTATAAAACCACCAGTGAATTTGCCGTATTTGGCGAGCGTTTTTCAATTAATCCCCAAGAAATCAAATCAGTATTTCCTCCTGCCGCAAGTTTAGGAGAACATTCTAACGCCTTACCTAGCGTTGTAATCAACCGTAGCACCTTACCTTGGGAACGTTCCGCCATTGAGGACAATACAGATCTTCCTTGGTTAATCTTATTATTATTTGACGAAGATGATGCCAAAAAGATCAAAACTCAATCGATGACACTCGCTCAGTTAAAGCAGACACCGACAAATCAATAAAATAATTGGTGATGAATTTGCGGTAATTATAGGCGATCGCCTACCCACACCAGGAAAACAAAATACTGTTTACCTCGTTTCAGTGGAAAACCGCTATAGAGACTCAGGCTTTGATTTTTCTAAGATGGGAGATACGATTCGTTTTGTCACCTTAAAAAATTGGCAATTTAGCTGTGCTGATGATAAAGAAACCTTTGAAGGATTGCTAGAAAATTTAAACGCTTCACCTAGTACTTTGCGTTTACCAGTTAACAGTAATGCCAATGCAGAAAAATATCTTTCTCAAGGATTAATTCCGCTTAATTATACACAAAAACAGGGGAATAATTCTATTTCTTGGTATCATAGTCCCTTCATTACGGGAGAAAATAACCATCAATTATCTTTACCGATTCATTCTTCCGATGAATTGCTGTTAACAAATCCTTACAACAGTTTAGTCGATGTTTCTTATGCCGCCGCTTGGGAATTAGGACGTTTACTGACATTAAAAAGCACAAAGATATCCATTGCCTTATATAATTGGAAATCTAATCATCGACAACAATTGGCAAGCCAAGAAGATACCATTCTACATTTACCGATTTCTTCCACGAAAATAGATCCGACAAAAACATCAGATGCTGCAATTGTCGAACAATGGTTTGCAGAATTAAGTATTCTTAAAGGAGTTCCCTTTAACTATTTAGTCCCTGATGAATCAATGTTACCCATAGAGTCGATTCGCTTTTTTCAAGCACTTACTCTATATATGGGGGAGGGTTTGGATACCAAACCCCTACAAATGATGTATTTTTTATCTAGATGGGTAACTCCTAATTAATACTAATAGCCCTTGATGCTGATTAACGTTAATTCTTAATTTTTGACACATTCGACAAGCTCAGTGCAAGCTTTTGACTTCCCAACACCTGCCAATTAATTTTTTCAGCAAACCCTACTTAATTACCAAGTAATAGGAATCGCAGTATTATAATTTGTTTTTTCTACACTAATAGAGTTTGTTTCTCTGTCTAAAATTTCCTCAACCTGATGATAAATTGCTTCTGCCTCTGCCCAAGAATTACCAATACTGGTTAAGCCTAATTTGCCAAATTCCGATAAAGCACCCATCAAATGAAAAATTGTTCCTGTTTTGGTAGTATGATCAAAATGTAAATGGTGTTTGGCAATAATATCCATTAAATCATTAGGCAATAATCCTTGATAATTAGCTTTTTGTAAATTATCAGAAGCAATATAATATTTAGCTATTTCTGATTGAGTATAAAATAAACCATCAGTATAATTATAATTACCATTAGTCAGTAATTTTAAAGTCATAAATGGATGCGTTGTACCACCTAGACGAAGATTAATCTCAATAGCAGAAAATTGCCATTTTTCCTGTTTTTTAACTGCCAAAAAATCAACGGCAAATCTTTCCATTGCTCCTTTTTTTGCTAATTCACTTCCGATTTTTAATGTTAATTCTTGCAATTGTACTCGGTAAGCTGTATCGGCAGGAAAACGACAACCGAGAAAAATTTGTTTATCCTCACCACCTAAAATTTGATCATGAGTGGAGAGAATTTCTACTTTTCCTGTGGGAGTAATATATCCTTGCACACTAGGAGAATATTTGATTTTCCCTTCAACAAATTCTTCGACAATTACACCTAATTCAGGAATACGCCTACTAAAACTTTGCCATGTTTCTCCCTCCCCTTGCACCATTGCTTGATCAATAATTTGTGCTACTAAATTTTGTTTGTGGCTAAAAGAATTATCACTATTAAATAAATAATTAATCGGGGTAACATCTAATACCGCATTTCCTTCTCCTGAGAAACCTTCATTTAATTTAATTACTACTTTGTTTAAATGTGGTTTTCTGACTAATAACTCAGTAATTTCTCTCATTAATTCATCAACAGTAAAGACCAATTTACTGCCATCAGGATGAGGAATTTGACAGTTATTAAAAATTTCTCTACTGCCACTTTTTGAACCCCAGTAGGATAATTCTGGACTAGAAGCTAATAAAGGAATCCCTAATTTGACTGATAATTCTTGTTCTAAAATAGTCGAATTAAAGCAAACCATATAACTTTTATTAGGGCGTAAAGCATTACGAATTCGCTCAACCAAACGAGGGCGTTCTAAAATTTTTTGGGTTAAAGGCTTGAGAGAATTATCATAAGTATTTAATAATAATAAACGTTCCCTTGCGTGAGAAAAAGGAATCCCCGGTAATAGTTGTAAATAATAATCAATAATAATAGGATAAAGTGGTTGAGCAGTAACATAAATTAGACGAGTCCGAGGATTTCGTAAGCGAATTAAAGAAAATAATAGTCTTTCTTCATAGTGTAAAAAACCATCAATTTTTCCTCCCACTCTTTGATCAATACTAAAAGAGGGAATCACTAAAATATCATGATCATCGTTATCTAAAAAATTGCCATTTTGCCATTGTTCTCTTAATTGTTGCTGTAATTCTCGAAAACGAAAATTACTTTCAGAAGTAACTTGCATCTTTTTGACCACTAAAAATCCTACTTTCTTTTAATATAAACCTTATTTCCTACTAATTAAAAGTTTTTTAACATAACTTAAGATCTGAGCAAAAACCAGTTAATCCAAGGTATAATTAGGATTACTATCGCAATCTTATTGAGTCATAATATTTTCGTGGTGTTAGAATTTAGAATTGCTGAATTGCTCAGTTTAGAAGCCCGAATTATCAAAGGTTTGAGTATTTTAAGGTTATAGCAATCCTAAATCATTTGTGAGAAACAATAAACTTGGGCAAATAATTGACAATTGACAATTGACAATTGACAATGAATGTAACAAAGAATAGGATTATTATATATAAATTCTCACAACTAAAATAGGATCGCTATATACATCTATTTTGCTATTTATTACTTATTACTTATTACTTATTACTTATTACTTATTACTTATTACTTATTAGTTAATTATTAGGGATGGTCAAAATTGTTAATAAGCGATCGCTAGGCAAACAGAAAGTTTACGATATTGGAGTAGTAAAAGACCATAATTTTTTGTTAAAAAATGGTTTAATTGCCTCTAACTGTTTCAACAAATCTCACTCAACTGCCTATGCTTACGTTACCTATCAAACTGCCTATTTAAAAGCAAATTATCCGGTTGAATATATGTCAGCATTGTTAAGTGCAAGTAGTGATAATCAGGATAAAGTAGAAAAATACAGAGAGAATTGCCTCAACATGGAAATTGAAGTGATTCCCCCAAATATTAACATTTCTCACCGAGACTTTACACCTAAAAAAAAGAAAATTATTTTTGGGTTCTCCGCCGTTAAAAATTTAGGAGAATCAGCTATTCAAAATATTTTAAAAGCCCGTGAGGAAGCTGGAGGAAAATTTGCTAGTTTTGCCGATTTTATTGGTAGAATAAACTTAAAAACGGTTAATCGTCGAGCGTTAGAAACTTTGACTCATGCTGGTGCTTTTGATTCACTTCATGACAATCGCCGTCAATTAATTGAAGGTTTAGATTTAATGATTAAATGGAGGCAGAAAAAAAACAAAGAAAAGGAAACCGGACAATTAAATTTGTTTGATAGTACCCTTGATAATCAAACAGACTCAACTGGGGAAATATGCTTTGATGATGCTCCTTCTTTACCAAAAGTTGAAGATTATTCTGCCCAAAAGAAGTTAAAATTAGAAAAAGAACATTTAGGTTTTTACGTGTCAGAACATCCTTTAAAACCAATCCAAGAATCGGCTAAACTGTTATCTCCGATTAAGTTAAGTGAGTTATCACAGCAGAAAAAAAATAAAAGAATTTGTGTGGTAGCAATAATCACTAATATTAGAACACATATTGACAAAAATCAAAATAAGATGGCGTTTCTTAATATAGAGGGTATTTCTGGACAAACAGACGCTGTTGTTTTTGCCAGTAATTATGATCAAGTTAGCCATAATTTAATTGAAGGTACCCCTTTAATTATTTGGGGAAAAGCTGAGGCAAAAGAAGATAAAGCTCAAATCAAAGTTGATTCTATTGAACGAGTGGGAATGATTAAAATGGTGTTAATTAATCTAAGTATAGATTTTGCATCTGATTCTAAAATACAAAATCAATTAAAAAGTATTTTACAAGAACAATCAGGTGATAAAAGAAAGGCAAAAGTTCCCATTATTGCGATCGTTAATGGGGCAACAGAGAGGATTTTTGTGCGTTTTGCGGATAATTATTGGGTACAATCAGCAGACAATACGGTAGAGGCTTTAAAAATTGCTGGCTTTTATGCTTATACTAAATCTTTATCAAGTTAAAACGAAAATTAAAGATCAATGGTAACAGACTTAATAGTTTACCAACGTAGGGTGGGCAATGCCCACCAGCCTGAGTCATGATCAAAGTTCCAATAGCCAATTATACTCTGAACGGGTTAAAACTTAACTTTGATTACCCTTAGATTTTGTGAAATAATAATTCAGAAAAAACAGGCAAACGATCGCACGAATGATTTATATATACTTTAGTGAACAAGAAATAAATCAACTGAATATTTTTCCTACCAACTTTTTTTAGCCCGTCAATCGCTTTGGTTAATTCTTCAATTTGTACGAGCCGAATATCTGCTAAAACTGATGATATATGTTCAGAGGCGATCGCTTGAATCCGTCGTTTAGTAGTATGATGCAAGTGACAATAGTATTGACAATAGTAGTATAATGCGAGGGACAATAGTATTGACAATAGTGGTATAATGCGAGGGACAATAGTATTTATAAATAGTGGTATGATGCGAGGGACAATAGTATTTAGAGTCAAGCTTTTTTAGAGAACCAAATTTAATGAGTACTATCTTACCTCAAGCCCAAGAATTATTAGAGTTAATCTCTAAATCAATGCCTACTTTCAATTATTATAACTGGTCAACTCGTTCAGTAATTCGTCTGGTTCGACAAAATATCCTTAACATCATTCAAACTCTTTTTCCACTCTTGAGTAAACCTACTCTCCAAGATGGTCGCTTTGTCACAGAGATTAAAACTCGTGGACAGCAAGTATATTTGAAAGATTTAGATATACCTGTCTATTTATCTTGGGTATGGTTAAAGCGAGATCTTTAAAGACAATATATTTGTTGAAACTTTTATACTTATAAAAAAAACAAAAATAACTTTTGCATTAGCAAGGGAAAAATAGTTTAATTAGTAAGGAAATTAATTGTTAATTAATTCAATGAATATGATAAACTAGGGATGATTGCTAT
>CAJHXH010000068.1_pt1 | contig 14247 bp, 15 predicted proteins | sample 9198571 | NCBI WGS metagenome assembly CAJHXH01 (sample SAMEA7708301, study PRJEB35096) | sediment metagenome | biome: marine neritic benthic zone biome [ENVO:01000025]; feature: sediment [ENVO:00002007]; material: shallow marine sediment [ENVO:03000034] sea grass bed [ENVO_01000059] ... | reverse complement strand
CGAGAAAAGATTCTGGGTCTGGAGGATCATTACTATCTTCTTCAAAAGTACCTAATGCTGTACCATTTTGAATGGTGACATTGCTAATCGTCAGAAAACCATTTTCTTTAACATCAAAAATACGATCTTCTAAGTTACTAGCGTCAATAATTGTATTTTCTGGATCCGCTCCTCTGATAGTTATGGGAATTTCAATATCTAAATCTCCAGTCCTAGTAACTATATTGTCGAAAAGCCCTAGATTTGTACCTGAGGTTTCTTGGAAACGGAAATCTTCATTTCCTTGAATGGTTAGGGTATGAGTGCCAGCAGGTAAGTTGATGATATATTCTCGATCTAGATCTCTGTGTGCTGTTAAAATTGCATCTCGCAGAGATAAGCCATTAGCACTACTACCATCATTTTGATCCGCAAAAGTAGTTACATTTAAGATTACTTTTTCTCTATTATTACTACTGTTAGAGCCTCCTAAAATAAAGGAATTTTCTTCTGTTAAACCCTCAAAAGATCCGAATTCACTGTTACTAAAACTGTTGTCTGTTCCGAAATTATAGACCGCTTGATCAAATCTTTGTTTGATAGTTTCTATGTTGGTTTCTCTGTTTAAAGTATCCATTTACGTAAATTTACTTAGTTGTTAATTGCTCAAAATAGACAATTTTTTTTAAATAAGGTTACGTTATTCTAGCAAAAAAAGATAGTAAGTAATATTTAGTTTGTCAAAAAGTAAAGAGCAAAAAGAAATTATTGGTAGTTGTGTAAAGGTGAACGCCATTAACCCATTCTTATCTCTGATTTCTAAGTTCGATTCAGTCCTTTTTGATATGATTCTAGTGCCATACCTGCTACTTTTAAAGCGTAAATACTTTCGGTATTTTTAATATATATATTTTCTCCGTGACATAAGTGGGCTAATACTAATTTTGTATCCCGATTAAATAAGCCTCGCCGACTACCAACTTCTATCGGTGTTATCTCGTTTCCTCTAATTAACATCCCTTTTTCTCCTTCAAATCTTAGTGTACCCAAATCTCCATAAATTTCTAAAGTGCGATCGCTACTTTGAAACTTTTCCCCCTTACCATAAATAATATTGACCATTAATTGATTTTTAAAACTTAATTGGGCTTGACACCAACAAGCGGAAAAATAGCCAGTTTCAGGGGCATCCCAAAACCTTGCTTGAGAATCAACTGTATCTACTTTCCCAAACAAATAAGTAAAGCGATTAAGGCGAGATAGTGCAGCTATTAAAGGAAAACCGTACTGGTGATAATTATAAGTCCAATGAGGTGCAACTTTAGGTTTAGCTAAAATAGTAGTGTAACGAGCTAGTAAAGGATTACCTATTTGCGGCAAATTTTGAGTTAAGGTTTGATGTAAACCACCAAGAATTTCAATATGTTCCACATGAAGTAATTTTCTTTTTTCTTGAGCAAGATTAACTAATTCTTCGGCTTCATTAGGATTAAGAGTTAAAGGATATTCTACGATGACGTGCTTATTAGCCAGTAAAGCCTGACGCACAATTAAACCATGATCTCGGTTAACATTAGAAATACAAATTAAATCTAGCAAGTCATCCTCAATTAAATTCTGCCATGTTTTAACTCCTTGAATTTGATAGGTTCGACAAAATTTTTGCGTATTGATTTCCGTGTTACCAGCTACAGCGATTAATTCTGTTAAATTTGACTCTTGGAAAGCCTCAGCCCGACGTTGGGCAGCGTATCCAGTACCGACAATTCCTACTTTAAGAGGAAGATTGGCTATGTCATAATTAAAGTTAGTCATCTGTGATTAATTAATTATCTATTTTCTCTTATACAGTATTGCTCAATTTTCGCTAATTTTGCTGTTTTTCTGTAATAATGATGCCGCCCCAATACTGCGATGGTTTTGAATAATTATGTGTTGTGACAAGGATAGGGAAGATAGGGAAGAGGGGGAAGATAGGGAAGATAGGGAAGATAGGGAAGATAGGGAAGAGGGGGAAGAGGGGGAAGATGGGGAAGATGGGGGAAGATGGGGGAAGATGGGGAAGACTGGGAACATAGGCGAGAAAAATACCAATACGAACGGTGTTCCCCACACGAACCACACTTTTTTCAGCAAGCCCTAATTACTCTTGCTTCTTGCGCTTCATACCTAAGCCCAGTCCGCCAAGGGCAAGAAGTGCAAGCAGGATACCTGGTTCAGGTGTTTTTTGAGCTACAACGACTCCGGCTCGGTATTCACCACCCTCGAATGTATTAGCTGCATGTCGAAAGATTATTTGCCCACTAGTAACAAAATTCTCACCAGTGGAGTCCCCAAAGAAGTCATATATAGTCCTTTTTATCTCGACAGTCACATTCTCTACTTTTGTCAATTCAATTTCAAATTCAACGTCCTCGGTAATAGGAGGAGTAACAGCATTGGGATCGAATTCACCCACAAATATGGGTTGGTCACCCTCAGGGTCATCGGGATCTGCTTTAAATCTTACCACTGCCCCGTTACCAAAGTCAAATACTAGATCCTCCATTAATTGATAGTTGAATTCTGGGAGAATACCATCTAGCGACGAAAGACCTGTAATTAATTCAAAGATTCCTTCAGCTGGTTTCAAAGTCTCAATCAGGTAAGGAGAAGAGGTAGCAGTCAATGGAGGGGCGAACTTGTCGCCAACATTAGAAATCAATGTTACTTCATCAGGATTGAATTTAACTGAGAACATATTCTCATCAACAGAATTTAGGTCATCGATGAAGTCTGATATTTCATTACTCCATTTTAGGGTGACAGCCTGAGCTGGAGCAACAGCAATGCCAACAACAGCGATCGATCGTACTTAGAGCCGCAATTCCTACAGGAGCTAGCTTTTGACATAAATAAAATTGATTCATGAGTTTTTTTTTCAGAAATGTTAAAGAAAGAAAAATTATGGTATTTACAAATATTTATTTAGGAATTTTTAACTTGGCTCTCCGTTCGCAACCGAAGCCTTTTTTGTACCAATAATTTAAATCTACTTCTGTAAGTTTAATTACATTTAAACAAGGAAGAGAAACAAATTGAGAAACAAACGCCCATCCTAAACTGCGAGTAATATCAATTACGGTTTTGAGTTTATTTTCCACATTAGCAGAAATACCCCTTTCTTCCTCAATGGCGTTTAAATCCAGTGCGATGCCTTGAGAATTGAGCATTATTCTGGAGAGAAGGGAGGCACGAGGTAAATGGGTTTCCGAGGTAATTACCCCCACTTTTTTCACTCCCCATTTTTGAAGAATAGGCGTAGAAAAGACAAAATTAGTAAAAGTTGACTTAGCACATTTTTCTAACCAAACATTATCCATATTGCTTCTCTCTCGTTGAAAAATTAGAAAAATACAGGGAGCATCTGAACCTTGAGAAATAATTACAGGTATATTAGTATTAAAATGTACTAATTGGGCAACATAAATTTCTCGCATGATACTACCCCCTAATACTAAATAAGCAGTTACAGGTTGAGAAGCATTCTGACTTGCTTTTAATAAGTTGCCCCCTAAACTGAAAGTAGTAATAGAGAAAATGAGTATTGGTACCAAAGCTAAACGTTTAAGGATTTTTCTTAGTTTTAGTTTTCTTGTTAAAAAATCTTTATTTTTTTTCACAGCTAATTTGTCATTTAGTTAAATGGTAGAATTCTTGAGGAATTCAGGAAGTAGCCAATAGGCAATAGTGAAGAAAAAAGGAATTTTAGCTTTTTTTTGTTTTCAAGTATATTTTATCGTCATCAGTAAACTTTACTAACTTTAACTCATTCATAATTCATAAAAGATAATATTCACTTATTACTTATTACTTATTACTTATTACTTATTACTTATAGCCTTACCCCACCAATTAACCACCAATGATATTTTATCTTCTGTTTTTAATTTAACCAAGCCTTTTTCCTGATAATTAGTTCGATTAGATAATAATTTACTGGTATCTATGATTGACGGTTTATTCTGGTTCGTTTGAATAATTATTTTATCGCTTTCTTCTGCTAATAAAACACCTACTAAACGATCTTCTTTATGCTTAAATCGAAATGCTTGAGTGCCCAATTCTCCTATCTTAATTTTCCGTGCATTTTTGACTGGATAAATTTTGCCATAACCTAATTCAGAAATCAACCATAAATTACTTTGACTGTTAGTGCAGATACAGTTGAGAATTTCTTCTCCATATCTTAATTTAATCGCCAGATTACCCTGTGCTGTTCTACCCATTATAACCATATTGTTCTGGGCAATTTGGTAACGCAGAATACGTCCACCGTTAGTTGCGATCGTAATTTCGTCTCCTTCATCCACTGGTACAACAAACTTAAGGGCATCTTTGGGCTTGAGTTTAATTAATTGAAAACCTCTGTTACCAATACCATCTAACTCTGACAGAGAAATTCGTTTTAGATAGCCTCCTTGAGTTAGCAATAACAAACTGGATTTTGTGAGGGAAGAATCAAGAGATAGATAATTAATTGGTTGATAATTATTTTGGGTGGCACTATTTGAAACTAATCGCTCAATGGTTTCTTTGGTAGGATAAGCAGGTATTTGATTTACGGCAAGGGGGTAAGCCTTTCCACTATCAAAAAAGACAATAATTTGTTCTTGTTTACCAATCAACTGTTGATAGATAATTAAATCAGTATTATTTTTGATCATAGGCGTATCGGCGATCGCACTTTGTTTCTGCCAATAGATTTTGCCTTTAGCGGTAATTTGCACAACAGCATCATCCGTCATTTTTTCTGGATTAACTAGGGGTGATTGCCCTGATTTAGTGGATTTAGTCTCAGAAGATTTATTGGAATTAGTGATTTTCTTTTCTGTCGTAGTCTCTATAGTTGATTGACTAATAATTTTAGTGCGTCGATTGTCGGCAAATTTACGCTTAAAACTCCGTAATTCTTTTTTCAGAGCTTTTAATAACTCTTTTCTTTCAGCTAATAAGGTTTCTAATTGAGTTATTCTGGTTTGCAATTCCTGATATTCTTGGTCTAATTTTTGTTGTTCTAAACCTGTAATTCGCCGCAGTGGCATGGCTAAAATTGAGTTTGCTTGGGCTTCGGAAATTTTCAACTCACTTTGTAAACTATTTTTAGCAATAGTGCCATCAGCAGAATTAGATAGAATATTAATTACTTTTTTAAGTTTTTTTAAGGCAACTAATAAACCTGCTATTAAATGAATCCTTTGTTTTTTTTCCTCTAATTCGTTTTGATATTGACGATTTAAAGTTACTTCTCGAAATTGTAAAAATTCTTGTAATAGTTCTTTTAAAGATAATTGGCAAGGTTTATTATTAACTAAACCCAAGAGAATTACTCCAAAATTGCTTTGTAAAGCTGTTTGTTTGTATAGTTGAGCTAAAATTTGTCGAGGAGAAGAATCTCTTTTCAATTCAATTACTACCCGAATACCATCGCGATCGCTTTCATCTCGGATATCAGCAATATCAGCTATTTTACCTTGATTAACCAAATCGGCAACTTTAGTTATCCAAGCGGCTTTGTTAACTTGAAAAGGCAACTCAGTAACAATAATAGCGGTTTTTTCTTTGCCTCGTTTTTTCTGAGTTTTAATTTGCTCAATGGTAGCCACACCCCTGACTGGTACAATCCCTTTACCTGTTAAATAAGCCTCTTTTATTCCACTCGTTTCAACTATTTCACCCCCTGTGGGAAAATCAGGACTAGGAATTAATTTCATTAACTTTTCATGACTCAAATCAGGATTATCAATCAAGGCAATTAAACCATCGACAATTTCACCCAGATTATGAGGAGGAATATTCGTTGCCATACCCACAGCGATTCCTGAACAACCATTAAGCAATAAAATAGGTAATTTTGCTGGTAAAACAACAGGCTCTTGTTGCGAATTATCGAAATTACTGGTAAAATCAACCGTTGATTCATTAACCTCCGCCAACATGGTATCGTAGGAAATTGAGGCTAATCGACTTTCAGTGTAACGCATCGCCGCAGGGGGATCATTATCGACACTACCAAAATTACCATGCCCTGAAAGTAATGGATAGCGACTGGAAAAATTTTGAATCAAACGCACCATTGCCTCATAAACCGACTGATCTCCATGGGGATGATACTTTCCCAATACATCACCCACTACTCTGGCACATTTACGAAAAGGACGATCGGGTGTCAAACCTAATTCATACATGGCATAAAGAATGCGACGATGAACAGGTTTTAAACCATCTCTGACATCAGGTAAAGCCCTTCCCACAATCACACTCATGGCATATTCTAAATATGACCTTTCCATCTCCGTATGTAAAGCAGTAGGAATAATTTGACCTTGATTTAATAAATTTAATTGTTTTACCATGAGTAATTTTGCTTAATGTTTATGCTTTCAATCAAATAGGGCTATTTTTTAGAGATTACCAAACAAATTAGTCTTTATGAACTATCAATTGTAAATTTTTTTCTCAATTTGTGATTTTTGATAATTTCAGAGATAATAAGGTCATAATTATGGAGATCGCCCCTACCGTTGAATAAAGGTTTCACGAATTAACCAACAGAGTAATTCGCGCATTCGCGCATTCGCGCATTCGCGCATTCTTTCTGACATCAGTGATTGTTCATTGTTCATTGTTGACATAGATGATCCCTTCCATGGTAATATTGATTCTGGATTTAGATGAAATGGTTAAAGATAAACCTTAACTATTCTAAGCCTGAGTGATTAACAAATTACTCTTTGTGATCAGTAACCACAAATAACCAGCGATCGCCGACAGTGACTAACACAGATTCTTCTCTTGCAACTGCCACAAATTCAGATTCAGAAACAACGGTTAAATCCGAGACTCAAAAAGGTAATTCAATGGACGAGTTTTATCAACTCCGAGACAGTCTGTTAATTAGTACAGTAATTATTACCTTATTCTGCTTTAGTTTAGTTTGGTATTTTTACTCCCTTAATATCAGTCTGAACTACCTACTAGGAGCTTGTTTTAGTTTAGTGTATGTGAATATGTTGGCTAGAGAAGTCGAAAGAGTAGGCACATCAAAAAGGCGTATCAGCCCGACTCGATTAGCCTTATTTGTCGGTTTAATTATTGTTGCGACTCAGTGGCAACAACTACAGGTGATACCTGTTTTTTTTGGTTTCATGACTTATAAAGCCTCAATCTTGTTTTATGTTTTGCCCAATAGTTTACTGCCAAGCAAAAATAAAAAAGAAAAAGGCTAACTTATATGGTAGATTATCAAAGGTTCCTAAAATTAGGAAAAATCTTGTTCAATAGAACTTGTAAACACTGTGAATATATTACACTCCTTAAATCTGGCAGCAATTGAAGTAGGAGAACATTTTTACTGGGAGATAGGTAAATACAAAGTACACGGACAAGTATTTATGGTCTCTTGGTTTGTAATCGGTGTTCTGCTCATAATGTCTATTGCAGCCACGAGAAATATCCAAAGGATTCCCAGCGGTTTCCAAAACTTTATGGAATATGTCCTCGATTTCATAAGAGGTATAGCAAAAGATCAAATAGGGGAAAAAGAATATCGCCCTTGGGTACCTTTTGTCGGCACATTATTTTTATTCATTTTTGTGTCAAACTGGTCAGGAGCGTTAATTCCTTGGAAATTGATTGAAATTCCTGGGGGAGAGTTGTCAGCACCCACGGTAGATATTAATACTACGGTATCTTTTGCTTTGCTCACTTCTCTGGCATACTTCTATGCAGGTATTAAGAAAAAAGGTTTAGGTTATTTTGCTGATTACGCTCAACCTTCACCAATTATGGTACCTTTCCGTGCGATCGAAGATTTTACTCGTCCTCTGTCTCTTAGTTTCCGTCTTTTTGGAAACATCCTAGCAGATGAATTAGCTGTAGGTGTTTTGGTATTACTTGTACCTTTACTAATTCCCTTACCTTTAATGCTGTTAGGATTATTCACCAGTGCGATTCAAGCCTTAATTTTCGCAACTTTGGCGGCTTCTTACATCGGAGAAGCATTAGAATCTCATGGTGAGGAAGATCACGATTGAGCAAAAATCCCAAAATATGATTAAATACTCTTTGGGTAAAGAAACGTCTCGGCTTAAAGAAAGCCGACAGAAAAAAGAGAGCTATCTCTCAATATTAACTTAATTAAATTTTATAGTCTTCTAAATAAAACAAAAGGAAAAATCATGGACACAATTATTGCATCTGCTTCCGTTGTCGCTGCGGGTTTAGCTATTGGTTTAGGGGCAATTGGCCCTGGTATTGGTCAAGGTACGGCAGCAGGACAAGCCGTAGAAGGTATTGCTCGTCAACCCGAAGCTGAAGGTAAAATTCGTGCCACTTTACTGTTAAGTTTGGCATTTATGGAAGCACTAACCATTTATGGTTTAGTTGTCGCGCTGATCTTATTGTTTGCTAATCCCTTTTCCTAGAATTAAAGATAACCTTAATTCTTAGATAGCCCAAAGCACAAAAATAGTAGGAAGTCTAACTTACACTGTGCTTTGGGGATAAAACAAAGCTAACAATTGTAGTAATATCTTCAAGGATAGTCAAAAATAAAAAAAAGGATCAGGTAATTTTAGCCTAAAAGTCAAAAAATGATAACAAATTGGATATTGTTTTTAGCAACCGAAGCCGCAGAAACAACAACTGAAGGAGGTTTGTTTGATTTTGATGCGACTCTGCCTTTAATGGCAATTCAATTTTTAATCTTAGCGGCACTACTCAATGCCCTTCTTTACAAACCACTGGGGAAAGCGATTGACGAAAGAGCCGTTTATGTTCAAGATAAATTTGCTCAAGCCAAACAACAAAAGGAAAATTCTCTCGCTCTTGCTCAACAATATGAACAGGAGTTGAAGGAAGTCCGTAAAGAATCTCAAGAACTTATTGCCAAAGCTCAAGCGGAAGCTCAAAAAATAGTTTCGGAACAGGTACAAGAGGCACAGCAAGAAGTAATTGCTGAACGTCAAAAAGCATCTGAACAAATTGAAGCGGAAAGAGCCGAAGCTTTAAGTGCCTTAGAGCAACAAGTTGAAGCTTTAAGCAAGCAAATTACAGAGAAAGTAATCGGACCTGAATTTGCTTAATAAATGGTTAACAAGAATGAGAGGGTATTTAGAGTATGTCTGAAAAGTATCAATTTAGTCTGAGATCCCCCCTAGCCCCCCTTGAAAAGGGGGGAAATCACGTCAAATTCCCCGTTAAACAAACAGCGAAAGCGAAGTATTCTCACCCACCGCTTCCCCCGCATCTTCGGGGGACAGGAGGGGGATCTAAGGGAGATTTAGGGGGATCACACACTGCTCAAACAACCTCTTAATCTTCACTCTTTTCTCTTGTTTTCCCCAACTAAGAATAATAAATCAGAAATAATGCCTAGTTTAACTAAAGATTAATAATGGTAAATTTATTCTATCTAGCCACGGAAGAAGCTAGCGGAGGATTTGGTTTAAGTACAGACATTCTGGGCTCTAACCTAATCAACCTAATTATCGTAATTGGGGTGTTAGTGGTCTATGTCGGCAAATTTATCAGTAATCTTCTTACAGAAAGAAGCAACAAAATTGCTGAGGAAATTAAAGAAGCAGAAACTATTGCTGGTAATGCTGCTAATTCTTTGGCTGTAGCTAAGGAAGACTTAAACCAAGCTCAAGCCAAAGCCAAGCAAATCAAATCTGATGCCGAGACAAAAGCCGAAAAAGCACGTGCTCAAATTTTAGCACAAGGACAAAAAGAGATTGAAAGAATGAAAGCTACTGCTGTTCAAGAATTAGATTCTGAAAGAGCTAAAGTAGTAGCTGATCTAAAACGTCGCATTGCGGTGTTAGCTCTGGAAAAAGCAGAGCAAGATCTAAAAAATAACTTGAATGAGGATATTCAAGGTAAGCTCATTAGTCGTGCTGTGGAGCAATTAGGAGGTTAAAACAAAAATGCAAAGTGCTATTACCGCCGAAGTCGCAGAACCTTATGCCGAAGCCTTGATGTCTCTAGCTCAAGAACAAAATATTGCTGATGCCATTGGAGATAATGTTCGCTCAATGAGGGCGTTATTTAAAGATTCAGCAGAGTTAAAAACGTTCCTGACTAGTCCTTTAATCAAGCCAGAAGATAAAAAAGAAGTACTAAAAAGAATAGCCGGTGAGGAGATGAATCATTTCTTGCTCAACTTTTTATTACTGCTAGTCGATCGCCAAAGAATTGGTTTTGTTGAGGGAATTTTTGCTAAATACTTAGAAATTTTACGCAAATTCAACAATACTGTCTTAGCTGAGGTTACTTCTGCCGTCAGACTCTATGAAGGAGAGGGGGACAAATTAGTTGAAAAAATTAAACAACTTACTGGTGCTAATGCCGTAGAGGTTGAAACAACTATTGATCCTGACATTATCGGCGGTGTCATCATCAAAGTCGGTTCTCAAGTATATGATGCGAGTCTAAGAGGACAATTGCGTCGTATTAGTCTCAGTATGTTAGGTACAGCTTAGGTATTCAATTATTAACCTTGATGCTGTTAATGGTTTTTTACTAAATAATCTCAAAATAAAATTGAAAAGCATATTCAAACAAACTGTTATTTAATTAGCTAAAAGTTAACAAAAATGGTAGCAATCAGACCAGACGAAATTAGTAGTATTATTCGCCAACAAATTGAATCTTATGATCAAGAGGTTCAAGTTTCTAATGTTGGTACTGTATTGCAGGTCGGTGATGGAACCGCTCGTATCTATGGCTTAGATAAAGTCATGGCGGGTGAACTAATCGAATTTGAAGATGGAACTGTGGGCATTACCCTTAACCTAGAACAAGATAATGTTGGTGCCGTTTTAATGGGTGACGGTTTGGACATTCAAGAAGGTAGTAGTGTCAAAGCTACCGGTAAAATTGCTCAAATTCCCGTTGGTGAAGCCTTAGTGGGCAGAGTAGTGGATGCTTTAGCCCGTCCTCTTGATGGTAAAGGTGAAATTGTCTCTGGGGAATCTCGTTTAATCGAATCTCCTGCCCCCGGTATCATCGAGCGTAAATCCGTTTGTGAACCGATGCAAACGGGTATTACTGCCATCGATGCGATGATTCCCATCGGCAGAGGGCAACGGGAATTAATTATTGGCGATCGTCAAACTGGGAAAACTGCCGTTGCTGTTGATACCATCATTAACCAAAAATCAGAAGATGTAATTTGTGTTTATGTAGCGATCGGACAAAAAGCCTCTACCGTTGCTAACGTAGTTGAAACCTTCAAAGCAAAAGGTGCAATGGATTACACTGTTGTAGTAGCTGCAAATGCTAACGATCCTGCAACTTTACAATACTTAGCACCTTACACTGGGGCATCAATTGCTGAGTACTTTATGTATAAAGGTAAAGCTACCCTTGTTATCTATGATGATTTATCAAAACAAGCTCAGGCTTACCGCCAAATGTCCCTACTGTTACGTCGCCCACCCGGACGTGAAGCATATCCTGGTGATGTATTCTATCTCCACTCTCGCTTATTAGAAAGAGCAGCTAAACTGAGTGATGAGTTGGGTGGTGGTAATATGACCGCATTGCCTATCATTGAAACCCAAGCAGGTGACGTATCCGCTTATATTCCTACCAACGTAATTTCGATTACTGATGGGCAAATCTTCTTATCTTCCGACTTATTCAACGCTGGTGTCCGCCCAGCAATTAATGCTGGTATCTCCGTATCCCGTGTGGGTTCTGCGGCTCAAACCAAAGCGATGAAACAAGTTGCGGGTAAATTAAAATTAGAATTAGCTCAGTTTGCTGAATTAGAAGCGTTTTCTCAATTTGCTTCTGACTTAGATGCGGCAACTCAAGCTCAGTTAGCTCGTGGACGACGTTTACGTCAGTTACTCAAACAGCCTCAAAACTCTCCTTTAGCAGTTTGGGAACAAGTAGCTCAGGTTTACAGTGGTATTAACGGTTTCTTAGATGATCTTGAAGAAGAAAAAGTTGTTGATTTCGGAACCAGTTTACGGGATTATATCAAAAACAATAAACCCAAATTCATTGAGATGATTAACTCTGAGAAAAAATTAACTGATGAAAGTGAGACTATCTTAAAAGAGGCAATTACTGAGGCTAAACAAGCATTTACCGCTTAATCTAGTTTTAGTAGAAAAAGATAAGAAAGTAGTGTGGGCTTCTAGCCTGCACATTGGCTTTCAGCCGAAACAGGCAAGATGGCTGTTTTACCTACAGGCAAGATGCCTGTTTTACCTATTTACTCTAAAAAAATTTATGAAAGACCTTTATAAGTCAGATTATGTCTAATTTAAAAGCGATTAGAGATCGGATTGACTCAGTAAAAAATACAAAAAAAATTACTGAAGCAATGCGTCTGGTGGCGGCGGCAAAAGTGAGAAGAGCTCAAGAACAAGTTACCGCTACCCGTCCATTTGCAGATGCCTTAGCCCAAGTACTTTATGGCTTACAAAATCGTCTCAGTATAGAAGATGTGAATTTACCTCTACTCCTAGAAAGAGAAGTCAAAACCGTCGGTTTGTTGGTGGTGACAGGCGATCGGGGTTTATGCGGTGGTTATAATGCTAATGTGATTAAAAAGGCTGAACAAAGAGCGGCTGAATTAAAAGCTCAAGGCATTAACTACACTTTTGCTACTGTTGGCAGAAAAGCAACTCAGTATTTCCAACGTCGAGAAGAACCGATCGTCCAATCCTTCGTCGGTTTAGAGCAAATTCCTACATCACAAGATTCCCAAAATATTGCCGATGAATTAATTGCTGGCTTCTTTACCGGTATTGTTGATCGGGTTGAGTTTATTTATACTCGTTTTGTATCTTTAATTAGTTCTAAACCTGTAATTCAAACCTTATTACCCTTAAGCCCTCAAGGTTTAGAGGTACAAGACGATGAAATTTTCCGCTTAACGGTGCGTGGTGGTGCTTTTGAAGTAGAAAGAGAAGCCGTAACGACTACTAAAAGTGAACTTCCTCCAGATATGATCTTTGAACAAGATCCAGCTCAAATTCTGGACTCTCTTTTACCTTTATACATCAATAACCAATTGTTAAGAGGATTACAGGAGTCTGCCGCTAGTGAATTAGCTGCCCGTATGACAGCGATGAATAATGCTAGTGAGAATGCTAGTGACTTAATCAAAACCCTTACTCTTTCTTACAATAAAGCCCGTCAGTCTGCTATTACTCAACAGCTTCTCGAAGTTGTGGCAGGTGCTAATTCTTTAGAATAATTATCAGCTGAAAGCTTAAGTGTATTGAGTTAAGGTAGGGTGGGCAATGCCCACCTTTATTTTGATTAATTTTGTTGCTTTTTGGCTTAGGTTTATGATAAAAATAAAAATCAAATAATTAAGTTAAAGTAGAATAAAAATTACCCCATGACTCAATCAACTGATTTTAATATACCGGAGTCCCACTTTAATATTTTACGCATACTTAGTGCTATGGCATGGGCTGACGGAAATTTAAGTGAAGAAGAGGTAGATATATTAATTGATCAGTTTAAAGTAGATTTACCACTAGATCCCCATCCTCTTTTTTATGCTGAAGATTCTACTGCTTTATTTGGTTCATTTAGAGAAAGTCCACCAATTTCTGAGCAGTTACAAGAGAGAATAGATGCTGAATTAGCTTTTAAAGAAATTTTAATAAGTTATAAATATAATCCGACTCCTTTACCAGAATTAGTGGCTAAGTTAAAGACTCCCGAAGATCGCTGTTTAACAGTTAAATTAGCCTATATGGTAATTAAAGCTAGTCGAGATCCTAATCAAAAAGATAGCTTAATTAGTCCAGGGGAAAAAGAAGCCTATCGTCAATTATTGGATTTAGTTGATTTAGAGCCAGATTTAATTACGGAAGTGGAATTACAAGCTAATCGAGAACTAGATCAATTTCAGCACCCTTTCTCTGCATTTTTAGCTAACTTAAAACACTTTTTCCATCTTGATTAAGATTTATTTAGGCTCTTCGAGAGTAGTTGTGATAACAACAGATCAAAAACTTCGGGAATAGGGAATAGGCAATGGGGAATACTCAGATCTTGCACCTACGGTGATAAACCTTGGTTGAGGTCAAGTAATAGGTAATACTGAGATCTTGCACCTTGATCCTAAACTGCTTTGAAATGAATTTCAAAGCTCTTCCGCGATCGTTCAATAAATTGAACTCAAAACTTTATGCTGTAAATATTTGAGTTATCTTTAGATAACGATCACTATTAGCCTCGAAATTAATTTCG
>CAJHXH010000238.1_pt1 | contig 14269 bp, 15 predicted proteins | sample 9198571 | NCBI WGS metagenome assembly CAJHXH01 (sample SAMEA7708301, study PRJEB35096) | sediment metagenome | biome: marine neritic benthic zone biome [ENVO:01000025]; feature: sediment [ENVO:00002007]; material: shallow marine sediment [ENVO:03000034] sea grass bed [ENVO_01000059] ... | reverse complement strand
TTGGGAAACCCACCATTACCATCATCAATGCGAATAACTCTTACCAAGGGATTCCCATTTCTATCAGGATATTCCCAAATCCGCTTTTGTATACTCCGAGCTTTCTTCGTAGTTTTCTCCTTAATTGGAGCATAATAATAATGTCCGTCTTGATCGGTTTTACTGGTTTGATACCAACCATCTGCGGGGGGTGCAAATCGATTACACACTGATAAAGGTTCAAGATAGTAGCAGTAATCAGGTTTACCACAGTGAGGGCAGGGGTTTTCTTTCGTAACTTCGATTGGTTTTTTTTCCATGGTAATTAATAATTACATTTAGTTAAAACACAAAAATAAGAGCCCTAGAGTTAGTTACCAATTAAGAATGAAGTGAAATAAAATTAAGAATTTCTGGAACTGGTTTTTCCGCACCAATCATGTATTTAACCGAATGAACTAAAGAGCTTGGTACACTTTTGGAACGAGTTTTCCATAAATCATCTGCTGGCAAGAGGTTGGCGGGGGTGATCTCTGTTTGGCCTAGCCTTTTTTCCAAGGGATGGCTTCTTTTGCTATAATTCATAATGTGCCTCCGTGGCAATAGTGTGGGCATACTCCCCCTGGGTGGTCGCACACCGCGAGGGGGCTTGGGTACAATCTCTATTATAAGCGATTGTGTGCCAGGATAAACAATTTTAACAATTCTTAACTTTAATTGAACTTCAGCTCAAGGAAATCAATAAATAGAACTAAAGTATGGCGAGTGGCAAGCGGGGTGTTTCAAAAGGAACCATCAATAATCCGAAGGGGGCCAATCAGTATGTCTCTGCTAAAGGCCAAGGGGAAAAAGACGCTCGTCTTCAGCTAGTGTTATCTGCAGCTGACAAGCGCATACTCAAGGAAGCTGCTCAGAAAAAGGGAATATCACTATCAAACTGGCTGGTAGAATTAGCACTCGAAGCCGTATCCAAGGAAAAAACAGCGTTATCAGCCCGCCACAATTAGCACCGAGCTAACAGTTAAAACAATTTCGTTCTAGGAAAATGTAGCTTCCGATCCTTCCTATTTGAGTAGGTTTTCTGCAAGCATTTTGATCCCGATTTTCTGGGCATTTCAGCTATGGCATAGCTTTTCACCATTTCTGGAATTATCAGTACAAAAAGCGATTCATTCTCTCAAAGAAAGTTGGTCGGATTTGTATTCAAATAAAGAGGAAAAAAAGAAAAAAAGCGAAGAGTAAAATTCTCTTTTAGTTCTAGAATAAATGTCGAGAACCTTTGTCTTCTCTCTGGCATTTTTTTCGGTTTTTGTCCCGTCTTAAGTTGGTAGCCAGAATAGAAGAAGAAAAAAGACAAGCGATCGCCTACAAAAATGGCAATTCACCACGAGTGGGAAACAAGGCGATCGCCGTTAAAGGTAGAGGGGACAACTTGTATTTTTACTCATAGTATCCCACTTTGTAATGTATTTATAAATAAAATGATTGCTTTCGCCAACAGAGTCGATAAAAACGCGAACTAAATCGGACTCTCTCATCAACGAAAAATTTACAGCTGGGAAAAATTTACAGCTGGAAGAAATTTTACTTTATGTGCGAACCCACACCAGACCGAGAAAAGTGCATAAGTAGATTTGGCTGACAACTATTAAGAATCAGCAAGGGAACGCAAACAAGCATTTACCTTGAACTCATTGGTTACAAGTTAAAGCTATGTGCAATTTGTCAATTATCTTTTACAAATCATTAAGGAGATTATCTTAAGCTATGTCTACCACCGAAAAAGAATCGAACCCCAATGTTATTGCGTCTTTTATAAATTTTGGCAACAACAGAACCGAACATTTTGTCCTATGACTCAGTTACCAACCATGCCCACTTCAACCATGCCTTACAAAAATGCCGTTTTAGACGACCAAGAACTGCAACAGGCTCTGCAAAAAATCCACCCTAAATTTGGCGATTTTGTAACTCGCGTCGCTGGTGAAGCTTGGGGACTGCCATTAATCGATCAGAAAACTAAGGCTTTGATTACAATTGCCGTTGATGTTGTCAACCAAAATTTATTAGGTCAGGGTACTCCTTTTGCCGCTCATGTGGAGATGGCAATCAAACAAGGGGTTACTCCCGCAGAAATTGAGGAGTTGATGCTATTTTTATGCGTTTACGCTGGATTTAATAAGGCTGTTGGTGGCTTTGGAGCTTTGGAGCAAATATTGAGTCAATCTTAAATACCAATTAAGGAGCAAGAAGGGAAGTGACAATTTTAACCACAACTAGAAAGACCGATTATGCAATACGCGATCGCCAAGGCAGATTAGCCTTTTACGTATTGTTATGGAAACGCAAGGGTATTACTAGAGAACTATTTGACGACTATTGGCAGGACGTTCACGGACCTGTTTGTGCTCGTTTGCCAGGTCTACATCAGTATTGGCAGTTTCATCTCGATGGCAATGAAGGCGATTCGTGGCACCATATACCAGGGATTGCATATACTTGCCCCCATGAAGACCAGTTTGATGGGATTGCCGAGTTAACTTTTACCAGCGAAGCCGAAAGAAACACTTGGTTTAAATCCGCTGCCATCCTGATGGATGACGAACACAACATCTTTAGTAAGGCGATCGGCTACAATACCAACCCTGGTAATTCGAGAACCTATGTGGATGGTATTCCCAGTGGAGACCCCAACGGTAATCTGGGTTTATTAAAGTTCCATTGCATGATCACGAAATCTGCAACGGCTAGTGTTTCGGCATTTCGCCAATATCTGAGCCAAAGTTACGCTCCGGCGCTCGCTAAAAATGAGTCCCTGATTAAATTAAGACTCCATTTATTTGAAGAGGTAGATAACTCTCGTCCCGATGCGGATGGGGTGTCCCATTTTGAACCGCCAGAGAAACAGTATCAGGCGGCGATGGAAATTGCTTTTGCCAATGCTTCGGAGATGGAAAAGTTCTTTGCTTCTTCAGAATATGCGACTGCCACTGAAGGTTTAGCTAACTATGTCGAGCGATTTGTACCTTTCCGAGAACGCACTGCCTACTCCTTTGTCTATGACGGCAAAATGACCCTAGCAGGTCAGCGTAGTTCTACTGTCGCCAAATTGATTGCCAGTATTGGCGCAACCAATCAACTCAAGGAGGATGTCACTACTCTCATGTTGCAACAAAAACTTATCCCAACTAACGGTAACAGTTCGGTCAATGGTTCGTCACAGAGTGCCAGCACTCCCCCCAAAAAACGGACTAATTATTATCGAGATCTAGCAGCAGATTATTCTCGACCTGGACTGGTAATAGCTGACGTTGCCAAAAAACTGATGGAAGATGCAGAACGGTTTGCAGCGATGAAAGAGAGAACGCTGCCAGAAATTGATTCTAGCTATACTCTCGAACAAATCGAACAAGAAAATAAAGATTGGTGGCCGACTCATTGCGAAGCATTGAGACAGGGACGAGGCGATATTTTAACGGCTGAATATCGGGACGATCTAGTGTATTTATGTCAGGATGGACCATATTTCGGCTTAGACCAGCAAAAAGAGCGAGAGAAACACTGGTGGGCGTTAATTGCTCAACCAGGAGTCACCATGTGCTGGCCCATCGTCCTGTTCCACGGTGAAATGACTTACTTTGAATGGAAATGTGTCGATGACGAGACTAACGAAACCCTTGCCAAAGGTAACGTTAGCTGGGTACGTCGTGGTCACCGAGGGGCCTGTTATCTCAAAACCGAACAGCTAACTTTTTATCGCGATGTTTTTGCTCCAGGCAGCTTGCTCAGTTTAATTACTACCTAGAAAGATGATGAATGGCACAGAATTGAGATCGCAATCTAGTAACTCCAGTAATTCTGGATTAGGTCGTTACCTCCAAGGCGTCCAACACTTTGGGGTAACGGTAAATGACATGGCACAAGCAGTGGAATTTTATACCGAGGTATTGGGAGGAAAACTGGTAGTTAGCGAAAACGAATTAGTTGGTGATAAGGCACAGAATACCCTGTTTCAAACCGAAGAACTCCAGGCGATCGCTTCTGGTATCGATCCAGAGCGAGCAGATCTTCCCCATCTCAGAAGTGGTAAAGAACAAGCTTTAGATGTCAAGTTTATTTCTTTTGGTAATGTAGTAGTCGAACTACTTCAGATTCGAGAAGCGGGTAAACCCAATCCCCACCAGAGTTCGGTTGGCACTCTCGCCTCCCATATCGGTCACGTCAACGCCATGCACCTTTCTTTTAACGTTAAAGAAGGGATGGATTTAAATCGTTTTGCCCAAATGTTAGAAGAGGAATGTCAGCACCGAGGCATGACCAAGGTGGTTTTTAACCGCGTCATTCGAGTTAAATCGGAAGCAGAGAGAAAAGCAATCGCCCTTAAATACAATTCCTTTAAGTTTTGGAATGAACCAGAAGACGAAGCTCCCATTGACTGGAGCGACGATCCGATGGAGGGCTGGTCTTTATTCTACTGTAAAGGACCTAGTGGGGAACAATTGGAATTCAATCAAGTGACCCGCAAAATTAAAGAGAAGTTTCGACAAGGGGTACAAGATTACAACCAAGACAACGGAACGGCTTTTATCTTTCCCGATGCCCAAATTCCCCAAACTACAACTAACAATAATAATTCTCAGTTAGAAACCAAAAAAGTTGCCGAATAGCAAACCCAACCATCATTAACTTCAACACACAGGAGAAAATCAATGTTAGAACCATTACCAGGAAAAAATGCCGATTTAGTTAAGCGTCTGTTTTCTAGAGGCGAAGCTTTTGATGCTAATGGATTTGTTATCTTCTTTACTGACAAGCCAGTTTATCAATTTGGCAATTTCGATATCTGTTTAGATAAACAGTCCATTAAACAATCAGCCGAGAACTTTTTTAGTCAAATCAATGCGGTTTACCACGAAATCAAAATGATGTGGGAAATCGGAAATTTGGTCTTTGTGGAAATGGACGTTACCTACTGGCGCAAGGATAATTCCGAGATTTCTCTTCCCTGCACGGATATCTTCCGGGTTGAGGGGGATAAATTCAGCGAATTGCGGATATTTATGGATGTCAAACCGGTTTTTGACCCCAGTATCTCTGTTCCTCCATCTGCATCCGTGCTAACAGCCAGTGAAGGTAAAACCATCCTGCCTCCAGGCATCATGAAAAGACACTTCGCCGAACATCCCGAAGGCAAACAACGAGTCGCCGATGGCTATATTCCCAAATGGGCGATCGCCGGTCCTAAATGGACGATTGGAGAACCAGAAACCGATGCTAAATCCTCAGAACAGTTAAATGCTGTGGGCGAACTTTCTCAGGCGATAATGGCTCAAGATTGGGCAAAAGTTAAGAGCTATCTCACCGATGATGTCTTTTACAAAGTCGGTTCAGGAGAAGCTCGTTATGGCCAACAAGAAGTAGTCGATTTCTTTGCCCAGACCTTTAAAACTACAGCCATTTTCACCGGTCATGAAGTCAGAAAGATTTGGCAAGAACCAGACATTATCACCATTGAAATGGATGCCTATTACGAACTAGTTAGCAGTGGCAAACAAGTAACTATTGCTTGTTGTGATATCTACCGCATGAGAGGCAACAAAGTTAGCGAATGGCGCGTTTATGCCGATATGTCTCCTTGGGAGGAATCTAAAATGAATCAAGTCACTCTCGATAAAAATCAAAATTCCCCAGTATTGCCCGTAATCGTTGTGTTTGAAGTTAAACCATCACAACAACAGCAACTTCTCGATGAAATTTTCCAATATCTGGAAACAACAGTCAAAAAACAACCTGGTTTTATTTCTTCTAGTCTCCATAAAAGTGTAGATGGCACTAGGGTTGTAAATTACGCCCAGTGGGAGAGTCCCGAATTCTTTAAAGCCTCACTCAGCGGCGCAATGGGAGGACTTGAACCTAAAATCTTTGAACAGCTTTCGCCGGATGGACATATGTACGAAATCTATCACCAAGCCATAGCCTCAAATTAACGCTCGATTATCAAGGACCAGTGATCAATAAGTACTTCAATAACCAGGAATTAAAAAATTATGACAACAGAATCTAAAGGAAAAATTGGCGTACTCATAGAAGAACATTTTGATGGCACGGAATTCCGTCGGTTCAATGAATACTTCCCCACACAAGGCTATGAAGTGGAATATATTTCTCACCTTTGGGGTAATGAATCATTGCGTTTCGGTTCTAATCCCGAAAATGACCAGATAGAATACCATGTTACAGTAACCACCGAAGTAGCAAATATTGACCCTGCCGACTATAAAGGCATAATTGCCATCGGTGCCTATGCGATGGATCGCCTGAGATATCAGGTCAATGTCACTAAGGGGCAGAAAAATAAGGCTCCAGCAGTGGTATTTCTGCGGAAAGCTGTAGCGACAGAAAACCTGAAATTGGGAGCTATCTGTCACAGTCTGTGGCTGTTTTGTGCCGATTCCGATTTGCTCAAAGATCGCCAAGTAACTTGCGCTCACAATATCATTTGCGATGTGGAAAATGCAGGGGCAGAAATTATCTATGATGGCGATGTCACCGCAGATTTAGTTATCGAGGGCAACCTGATTACTGGTAAGCATCCAGGCATGGTCGATTCGTTTATGAAAACTTTTGTCCGAGAAATCGAAAAAGCTAACACCCTAACTTTTGCTTGATCTTACAGTTATTTAATGAGAGATAAAGACAATGGCAACCACTATCAATTTTCCTGTTTCCGATTCCATTGCCGGTTACGTTACCAACTATGACTCCGAGAGTGATATTTTTGGTTTAAAAACCTCTGATGGTCGAGAATTTAAAGTTCAACTGAGTCCCATGGCTTATGCCAAAGTGATTCAAAATTTCGATGAAGGCTATCCCGATGCCACTGGGATTCTGAAATCAATGCTCGTCCCCGGACAGTATTTGTCTACCTATGGAGTATTCTATCCCGACAGCGATCGCTTCGATGCCAAACAAATTATTTTCCCAGGTCGCAAAAAGAGCGAATACGTCTTCGAGAAACAAGACTGGTGGGTTAATCAAATTAATTCTCTGGGCAATTTTTACCTCAAATCTCAATTTGGCGACGGAGAATTTAACTATCGCAACTATCGCACTAGTTTAGCTCTTTCGGGTCAAAAATCCCTAGTTAGTTTTCGTCAAGAAACCGATACCATTTCCCGCCTGGTGTATGGTTTTGCCACGGCTTTTATGATGACTGGTAACGACAGTTTTCTCAAAGCTGCCGAGAAAGGTACGGAATACCTACGAGAACATATGCGTTTTGAAGATACCGACGAAGGTATAGTTTACTGGTATCACGGTATTGACGTGCAGGGAGACAAAGAAGATAAAATTTTTGCTTCTGAATTTGGCGACGATTATTATGCCATTCCTGCCTACGAACAGATATACGCCCTCGCAGGTCCAATTCAAACCTATCGCTGTACGGGCGATCCTCGGATTATGGAAGATACCGAGAAAACCATCAAGCTATTTAATGACTTCTTCTTGGATAAGAGCGAATACGGTGGTTACTTCTCCCACCTCGAGCCCATGGAACTCGATCCCCGGAGCGAGTCTTTGGGACAAAACCAAGCTAAAAAGAACTGGAACTCCGTCGGCGATCACGCTCCAGCCTACCTGATGAATCTCTGGTTGGCTACTGGCAAACAAGAATACGCCGATATGTTGGAGTATACCTTCGACACGATCGCCAAATACTTCCCCGATTACGATCGCAGTCCCTTCGTTCAAGAAAGATTTAACGAAGATTGGTCCCACGATACCACTTGGGGTTGGCAGCAAAATCGCGCTGTAGTCGGCCATAATCTCAAGATTGCCTGGAATCTGATGCGGATGCAGAGCTTGAAATCTAAGGATAAATATGTCAATCTGGCCACTAAAATCGCCGAGCTCATGCCCGGTGTAGGTAGCGATCGCCAACGGGGTGGTTGGTACGATGTAGTAGAACGTCTCTTGGGGGAAGGAGAAACAGTCCATCGCTTTGTCTGGCACGATCGCAAAGCCTGGTGGCAGCAAGAACAGGCGATCTTAGCTTACCTGATCTTAGCTGGCACTCTCGAACGACCTGAATATCGTCGTCTAGCCCGCGAAGCCGCAGCTTTTTACAATGCTAGTTTCCTCGATCTAGAAGATGGTGGAGTGTATTTTAACGTCCTGGCTAATGGCATCCCCTATCTAGCTGGAGGTAACGAACGAGGTAAAGGCAGTCACTCCATGAGCGGCTATCATTCCTTTGAGTTGTGTTACCTCGCCGCAGTATATACCAACCTACTGATTACCAAGCAGCCAATGGACTTTTACTTTAAGCCCATGCCTGGTGGGTTCCCCGACGATATTTTAAGAGTCGCTCCTGACATTCTTCCGCCCGGTAGCATCAAGATTGGCAAGTGCGAAGTCGATGGTGAACCTTACAGTTATTTTGATGCCGATAACTTAATCGTTAAATTACCCAGAACCAAAGAACGGGTCAAAATCAAAGTGCGAATTGTCCCTCAATAAAAAGTAGGGGCGAACGGCCGTTCGCCCCTACAAAAATCAACATTGTTCATTAATAACCGAATTATGAAAATTAACATCAAAAACCTCGAAGACATAAGGCTCGTCGAGCTAATAGGAGAGCTGGATGCTAGCACTGCACCAGCAGTACAGCAAAAAATCTCACCCCTGGCACGGGCAAAAAGTAAAATCCTGCTCGAGCTGAGGCAAGTGCCTTATATGTCCAGTGCGGGCTTACGAGTATTGCTGTCATTGTACCGTCAAACCACAGCCCAAGACGGTAAGTTAGTTTTAGTCGGACTTTCTGAAGATTTACAAGACACCATGTCCGTAACTGGATTTCTCGATTTTTTCACTACGGGTGAAACTCTCGAAGCTGGATTAGCCGAACTCAAGGAATTAGTAGCATGACCATCATGGAACGAATCGATATCCATCCAACCCATCAATACGGTGATTTTCAGTTGCGTTGTGGAAGGTGTTTTCCCTTTGGAGCTACTTTAGTTCCGGGAGGGGTTAACTTCTCCATCTATTCCAGCCATGCTACCTCCTGCACTTTAGTCTTATTTGCCAAACACTCCCCCGAACCGATGGCGGAAATACCTTTTCCGAAAGAATTTCGCATTGGCAATGTTTTCTGTATGGTCGTATTTGGCTTGGATTACGAAAACGTTGAATATGGCTATCGGATGGATGGCCCTTTTAATATTCAACAGGGGCATTGGTTTGACAAAACTAAAACCTTACTCGATCCCTACGCTAAGATTATTGGCGGACGAGATGAGTGGGGAGTAGAACCAGATTGGGATGATACTTACCACCATCGAGCGCGCTTGGCCTTTGATGACTTTGACTGGGAAAATGACCTTCCTCTAGAAATTCCCGCCCAAGATTTGATTATCTATGAAATGCACGTGCGCAGCTTTACCCGCCATCCCTCTTCGGCAGTAAAGCATCCCGGCACTTTTGCTGGTATTGTGGAAAAAATTCCCTACCTGAAAGAGTTAGGAGTTAACTGCATTGAACTCATGCCCATTTATGAGTTTGATGAATTTGAAAACAGCCGAGTAAATCAAGAAACTGGGGAAAAGCTTTACAACTACTGGGGTTATAGCACCGTTGGTTTTTTTGCTCCCAAAGCAGGTTATGCTGCTACCGGCAAATATAGCATGCAAGTAGATGAGTTTAAAAACTTAGTCAAACAACTACACAAAAACGGTATTGCCGTCATCTTAGATGTGGTTTTCAACCATACTGCTGAAGGCAATGAAAAAGGTCCGTACATTTCCTTTCGGGGGATTGACAATCAAACTTACTACATGCTCACTCCCGAAGGCTACTATTTCAACTTCAGTGGCACGGGCAATACCCTTAACTGTAACAACCCCATAGTGCGGGGCATGGTGTTAGATTGCCTGCGTTACTGGGCGGAAGAATACCATATCGATGGTTTTCGCTTCGATCTGGCCTCTATTTTAGGGAGAGATCCTTGGGGCGCACCTTTGAGCAACCCACCTCTGTTAGAAACCCTGGCTTTCGATCCCATTTTGGCTAAATGTCAACTGATTGCTGAGGCGTGGGATGCAGGCGGTTTGTACCAAGTGGGTACCTTTCCTAACTACGGACGCTGGTCAGAATGGAATGGGAAATACCGGGACTGTTTGCGGAAATTCCTCAAAGGAGATAATGGTCAAGTAGGGGAGATGGGACAGCGACTACAAGGTTCCCCCGATGTTTATAGCGGGGGCAATCGCCCCCCCACAGCATCAATCAACTTCATTACTGCTCACGATGGTTTTACCCTGGCAGATCTAGTTTCCTATAACGATAAACATAATCTTGCCAATGGGGAAAACAATAATGACGGAGCCAATGATAACTATAGTTGGAACTGTGGTGTCGAAGGGCCTACTGATGATGAGGGCATCAAAGAGCTCCGGCAGCGACAGATAAAAAATGCTGTAGCCATGCTGCTAGTCAGTCAAGGAGTACCCATGATTCTCATGGGAGATGAAGTGGGGCGTACCAAACAGGGCAACAACAACACCTACTGCCATGATAATGAACTCAATTGGTTGGATTGGAACTTGTTGGCGAAAAATGCCCCTCTGTTTCGGTTTGTCAAAAATTGCATCGCTTTTCGCCATGCTCATCCCGTACTGAGAAACCCCAACTACCTCCAAAACCGGGATTATGTGGGTAGCGGTTATGCCGATATTACCTGGCATGGAACTAAAGCTTGGAATGCAGATTGGTCGGACACTAGCCTGACGCTGGCCTTCATGCTGTGTGGCAAACACGCTCTAGGGGGTACGGGAGAAGATAACTACATCTATGTAGCGATGAATATGCACTACCAGGCTATGTGGTTTGAGCTGCCAGCATTATCCTCTGGTTTGCAGTGGCACATCTTTGCCAATACAGGAGTAAAGTCCCCAGATGACTGTTGGGAGCCAGGAAGCGAAACTTTACTCGATAACCAAAAGGAAATGTTAATGGGCGATCGCTCTGTCGTTATTTTAGTAGGCAAATAAGTAATTGGACAAAATTAATTTCAGAGGGCAAGGAGCTTAATTCCTTATTATACCGTTATTCTTACAAAAGAGAACACTGCAAATAATTTTGTCTATCTACTTAAAAATAAACATTAGTTAACTAAAGGGAGAACCAGAAGATGAGTTTTGAGGCTAATTTAGAAATCAACAACGATACCGCCATTATTACCTTAGAGGGAGAACTAGATGCTAGTGTAGCTCCTCAATTAAAAGATAAAGTGGAACAAGCTGCTGGTACTTCAGTTAAACATCTGTTTCTGAAAATGGAGAAGTTAGAATACATGGCCAGTGCCGGTTTAAGAGTACTAGTATTTGCCAAACAAAAAATGGGCTCAGATGTGGAGCTAAAGCTAGTTGGTACTCAGGAAATGGTCAGAGACACCATCGAAAAGGCAGGATTTCAGTATAGCGTAACTTTCGTCAAGGAATACGAAGCAGTTGCCAAAGCGTAAATAGAAAAATGAAGGGGGAGGAATGAGGAATGAAGAATTTAATTGGTAATTCTTCCTTTCTCCCCTGCTTCCCGGGGGAAAACTAGCGAAGCTGTCATGAGGGGTAATATAAGTCTAAAAGTCTTGTATAGCAATGATTAGAGAGAGCTACCTTGACGATCTCTTCTGACGCTAAAATATTGCAAATTATAGCTATATCTTGCAAAACTCAGAAAAAGTACTTTATCTCAAAAAATGCTAGAGTCTCGATCTAGAAATACTTTCAAAAAAAACTGAAGGATAGTGTTTTTGTTGGCTCTAAACATTGAACACTGCAAAATTATCTAGATTGTCCCTGATAACACTTTCGCACTTATCCACCCCTTCCCATTTAGTTTATAGTTTAGCGGCGTAAAATCATGACAATAAACGAGCGCAATTTATCTCCAGATCAGTTAGAGCAAGAATTAGAGTCTTTACGTCAAGAAGTTGCCACTCTCAAGAGTGAGAAAGCGGCTTTTGAGTTTCAAGAGAAATTGTTAGAAAATTTGCTCGAGTTCGAACGCTTTCCCGATCGAGGTGAAGCGTTGAAAGCCTCTTTACAAACCACACTTGATTTAGTTACGGCTTTAACCAACGCCGAAACGGGCAGCCTATTTTTGCTCGAAACTTCTGGTAAGGTTGTTAATGCTATCTTGTCTCGTTCTGAAGTTACTCCCGAACAACGGGCTAAACTAATCGGGAGCGTGCTAGCCCAAGAACTACCTGGGTGGGTTAGGGATCGCCGTCAAGTGGTATTAATTACCGACACCGAACGAGATAGTCGTTGGTCAAGTTTGCCCAATCAACCCTATACTGTACGTTCTGCTTTAGCCGTTCCCATTCTCAGGTGCAAGCAACTCTTAGGCATTCTAACTCTATTACACCCCGAACCCAATCATTTTAGTCTCGAAGTGGCTCGACAGATACAGGTGACGACAGATCGACTGGCTTTAGTCCTCGAAAATGCTCGGCTTTATTGCGAACTCAAACAGTATTCAACAACATTGAATAACGAATTGGAAACGGGCAGACAAATTCAAAGAGACTTTTTACCCGATAAGGACTATGAGCTTCCTAAATGGAAGCTTGCTAGTTGTTTTCATCCCGCCAAACAGGTAGCTGGTGATTTTTATGATACTTTTCCCCTAGGTAACTATGTGGGATTAGTAATCGCCGATGTCTGCGATAAAGGAGTGGGTGCGGCATTGTTTATGGCTTTGATACGTAGTCTAATTCGGGTCTTTTCGGGACAAACTCAACTAGATGGATTATCTATTGTTGTGGGAGAAAATAAAGAGCGAGTACAAACGGCCTATTGTCAAACTAAAGCTCTCCAAGCAGTAGAACTAACCAACGAGTATGTAGTCAAAAACCACTGGGAACTATGTATGTTTGCCACCCTGTTTTTTGGAGTGTTAGACCCAGATACAGGCTTGCTAACTTATATCAATGGCGGACACGAACCCCTGTTTCTGGTTAATAATTCTGGCATCAAGCAGGCTCTTAAACCCACAGCACCAGCAGTAGGAATGTTCCCCAATGTTAAATTTGCCATCGAGCAGGTTCAGTTTGAAGTAGGAGATACTTTGTTTGCCTATACCGATGGAGTAACTGAATGCAAAAATCCCCATGGAGAGTTATTTACTCCCCAACGTTTGTGCTCGCTCCTAGAGAAACCTTCTACATCTGCTTGTGACTTACTAACGCGAATTGAAACCGAGTTATTCGCTCACATTAACCAAGCTCCCCAGTTCGATGACATCACTATGTTAGCCGTGCAGAGGCTTAAGCATTGAGCAATTAACAATAAGCAATTAACAATTATCAATCAACAGATACGAGTTATGGAAACTTTGACTGTTCCTGGGACTATAGATTCTTTGGCAGCCATCGCCGAATATGTTAAGCGAATTGCCAGTCTTGCCAATTTAAACCGTAAAGCTGCTTATAAACTGCGTCTGGGAGTAGATGAGATTGCCACTAATATTATTACTCATGGTTATGAAAAAGCCGGACTAACTGGAAAAATATCCTTATGTGCCGAGCTTGACGATTCTCGTTTGACTCTTGCCATAGAAGATACTGGCGTAACCTATAACCCCAAAGAGAAAGCTACCCTACACAAAGAATATTTTTACCAAAGGCTAGAAACAAGAGAAATCGGTGGTTTGGGTATTCATCTTGTCTTGGACAGCGTTGATGAATTTCGTTATGAACGAGTAAACCATCGCAATCGCAATATTTTTGTCATGCATCGAGTTTGAAATCAACGAGCGATGTTTCTTTATCCTTTATCCTTTATTGATAATCACGATATGCCCCGATTCCAAAGTTTAAACTCCGAGCCAGACAATTTGCGGATGGCTATCGCTTTACTGATGACTTCCCGTGGTATTCCTTTTGACATCTCCCCGTCTTTTTAAAGCGGGGAGATGTCAAATTAACCCTAATACTTGGTTTGGCGAGATTCCCTTTACAGAAAGTTCGGGTAAGGCGATCGCCTATAAATATGCTCTATGGCGCGAAAAAGACTTACCACTGTATGAAAAAACTATCTCCCGTCGTTGGATTTTAGCAGAGCGAGGCATTGTTAAACTCAGATCTTGCACCAAGAAAAATTAATATGAAAGTCTGGAGCTAGAGTGCTTACTCAGGATAGATTTTAGCCAGTTCTCTTTAAAATGAAGAGAACTAAAATCAAATATGAGGAATAATTTGACAAGACTGTAAAATTAGTAAAGTCGA
>CAJHXH010000194.1_pt1 | contig 14293 bp, 15 predicted proteins | sample 9198571 | NCBI WGS metagenome assembly CAJHXH01 (sample SAMEA7708301, study PRJEB35096) | sediment metagenome | biome: marine neritic benthic zone biome [ENVO:01000025]; feature: sediment [ENVO:00002007]; material: shallow marine sediment [ENVO:03000034] sea grass bed [ENVO_01000059] ... | reverse complement strand
TTTGGGTTTCATTCTTCAACTTAACCCACAATATTTTGGGTTTCATTCTTCAACCCAACCTACAATTTATATTCTTTTCCATCAAGTCTATTGATTGACAGAAAATAGTAATATCAACTATAATCATAAAATCATAAATTGAGAGATCGGTACGAAAGGAATAAGCTAAATGAAATATTTCTTGATCGCAATTGTGACGGTACTCTTACTTGTATCGTTAACCAAATTCTTACCGAATGAATCGCACTTGTTCATTCTATCAGGTCAATCTAACATGAATAGACTCGATCTAAAGATTTCTTTTAAGCCAACCGTAGAAGAGGCTTTCGGAAAGGACAACGTAATCATCGTCAAAGATACTAAGGGTGGCCAGCCAATTCGAGAATGGTACAAGGAGTGGAAGACATCAAACGGTGATAAGCCCGAAGGAAATGGTGAGCTATATGATAGATTGATGACAAAAGTTAACACTGCGATCGAAGGGAAAAAGATTGCCACTGTCACCTTCCTCTGGATGCAGGGTGAAAACGATACCGTAGAACATGGAGATGTGTATAAGGCTAGTCTGAATGGCTTATTAGATCAGCTTCGCAGCGATCTTGGGCGTGATGATCTCAACTACGTTATCGGGCGTTTGAGTGATTATGGAATCGGTAATGAGGATATTCCTTACTGGATGACGATTCGAGAAGCCCAAGTTGAAGTAGCCGAAGCAAGTCCCCGTGGTGCTTGGGTTAATACTGATGATCTTAATGACGGCGTGAACCAATACGGTGATAAAATCGAGAACGATGTGCATTACTCTGTTGAAGGATACAAAATCTTTGGTAAGCGTTTAGCTGATAAGGCGATCGAATTAATAGAGAGTAATGCCCAATAAGTTTAGAGGCATCGTCACCCTTTCAGGGGATTTAGGCTATCAACCCGTACATTAAAAACAGCGATCGCTTCTTGTGCTATTTATTAATAATTATTACAAACTTGACATTCTTTCTCTTTGTACTTTTACCATTTCCTCGAATGAATTTGAGTCGTCTAAATATTCAAATACTGATTTTTTTTCGTCTATGTTATCAGGCAAACTTTGTTTAGGAAAGAAGGTTCGTGATCCCAATGGTGAATTGATTAAATATTTTACCTCATTAGCGGGTTGTTCTTCATTTTTATACAACTCCAGTGCTTTTTTATAGTTATAGTAAATATTATTCAATTGAGTTTGAAATTCATTGGCACAAGGATTTTCTTCTAAATATTCTTTTTCTACACCGATTAATTGAGTAATCCTATAATAATCATTTTCTTGATCATCCCCAATTAATTCAGCTATTTTTAAAGCATTTATTTTTCTTTTACCTTTTTGAATTACATAAATTTCTCCATTTATTTCGGCGATTAATTCTTGCCATCTTTGTTCAATATCAATGGTAACAAAAAGCTCACTTTCTTGTAAATTATTCCATAAAATCGGTGAACCAAAAGAGCTACTAGAATAGGCAGTTTTATCATTAGGAATAGCTAATTTATTTCTGCTTTGTTGTACAGCTTTATCAATAGGATTACCTTCGGCTAAACTTTGGTAAAATTCTTCTAGAAAAATCCATCCATCTGCTTGTTTTAAAGGATAACGCCAAGCAATAACCGCAGGAATACCTTTACGGATTAAGGAAAATGCACCACTAGAAAACTGAGGAAAAGAAAATGTTTTATTGTTTTCCATAGGTGTTTTACCACTTTCACAGGATTGTAAAATTATTAATTTTGGTTGCCAAGATTCAAATAAATAACTAAATGATTGATCATCATACCAAAAAGCCTTTTTATCTGTATTTATTAAGGCAAATTTTCCGCCCATTTCATCAGATTTACCATGAGTTAAAAAATGAAAAATGTGGGGTTGATATTCGGCAATTTTATCTTTTAATTCTTGAGGGGAAAGGTTAGAATATTCTTGATAATCTACATGATCATATTTTTTAAAAAATTTGATTCTTTGCTCAACTGTTATATAACCAATTCCCTGTAAATCTTCTGGATGATAATGAATAAATAATATTCTGAATTTATTATTGCGGTTACTATTTTGATCATAACCTTCTACTAAATTATTATATTGATAAGAAAATGAAATTTTAGGGTGAGTTGCTAAAAAAATACTTTTTGAGGGATGATAAAGAAATTCCCAAGGTAAACTAATTATTTTTCGGTAAAATTCGGACAATTCTGGTTCAAAAATTAAACGAAAACGAATATTAACATCTTGATTAGTGCGTAAGCGTTTCTCAACAATTTCTTGATCAAATTGAGTTTTTATATCACCTTGAAAAAGTAAATTAAATAGATGTTTTCCTAATGTTTGAAATGCGTCTCTCGCTTCTTCTTTTAAATAATCCAATACACCATATTCATTGGCTTTTGCGTAGGCTTGAGCGAGTTGTAAAAATTCTCGGTTTAATTTACCATATATTTTCTCTCTATCAGCAAGACTGGCTTCAATTACATCATCACTTTGAATTTTGAGATGATAATTAATAATCGTTTTCATAATTATTTTTAACTTATATTCAACTCTTTTAATTAGGGAAAGTTTTTAATAAAATCTGAGATACCCCTAAATCCCCCTTAAAAAGGGTTACTTTCCATTTTCAAGACTAATTAATCATTGTTAGATTTTCCCATTTTTGTTCACTTTGAACAGGTGAACCTTTCTTAAAAAAAGACTTAAGTAAACTACTAAAAGTAGGAAACCAATCTTTAAAAATATTTGACAATAAAAGTTGAGAATCATGATAAGCTCGTAACACTCCTGAAGCCGATACAGGTAAAGTTCGAGTTTTTGGTACGCTTAAAACTACTCCTAGAGATACATCTTCTCCTTGAACATATTTAGTGCCATCAAGTCGCCAAAAAGCCTTAACATCCTTCTTCCCTGTACCATAAATTTCAGGACGGCGAATACGATATGAAAATGGACCTACTACTAAATTTGCTTTACCGCCAAGATTAGCCGAAAGTTTTGCTTGTGCCTCACCGCTTAATTTTTTCCAATTGCCTTCTAATTTTTCCACTTCTGCCCGAAAAGCGAGATTTTCATCTAAACCCAAGTTGAGACTATCTTCAAAAGTCAAGATTTCTTGCCAAACATTATCAGGAAAAATGTCATGAATAATGGGGCGTTGATTAGCGTCGTTTTCTTCGGGGCAAAATTCAAGATGACATTCGAGACGAGTGAAAGCCCAACCTGCTTTGGGAAAGAGAGTAATAGGAATTGAAATCAGATAGAAATTATTATTTTTCATCCTGTATTCTAAATCATCAACAAGTTTGAGGTTGTCTTGCTCAAATTTTTCTTTAGTTAGAGGAATTACGTCAAGTTTAGGGGAAAATGAGGCTTGTTCGTTTTGTAACTTGTCAATTAAATCAATAGCTTGGGCTTTATTCTCATCAATTACCTGTGAGGATTTATCAGACAGGGTGACATCACTATAACGAATAATCTCCAATGCTTCAGCTAAAAGTTCCTCACGGTTAAAGGATTCATTGAAGGTAAAGTCTGTAGGATATTCCATTTTCTTTTCTAGGATTTCATAAAGTTTGAGTTTGGGTATCTGAAGATTATGATAACAAAAAAGCAACTTTGAAAAAAGTTTTTTACAAAATACTTGACACTTTATTAAAACTTATGTTAAACTAAATGCAAACGAATTCAGATAGTGAGTTAAAGGCTATGAGTTTTTCTACTGTTGTTTACGCAAACGAAAATATAAGTAATGGCACTGATACGGAGCTAAAAGCTCTTGATGCTTGTATTGCTGAAAAGAAAAAGATCGTTGAGCAGTTAAAAGCTGGTTCTATTGCCCACGCTTCACTTTGTGAACAATTACCTGAAACTGATTTGAGTAGAAGTATTTTTATTCATAATTCTCAAGTTATGAAAAATGAAGTTATAAGAATTGAAAAAGAGATAAAAGAAATGGAAAACAAACGTTTAGGTATCATGAAAAAAATTGAAGAAACCAAAATAGAAAATCAATTAATAGAAATCAATGAGCAAATTGGAGTTAGAGAAAAAATAGTTGTTCAGTTAGAATCAGTTGCCGATGCTTATCTTTCATTGTCCAGACATTCCGACGAGAAATTAAATGAACAGGAAAGAGCATTACTGAATTTATTATATTATAGTGATTACACTGATTATCAACAAAATAAACGGGAATTTGAATTTAATGGAAGAACAAAATGGGAAAGAATAGCTCTAGTTAAAAGAATGATTGAGATGATTTCTCTAAATGATTCTGATTGCCAAGAAAATATAATAGATATAGATAGAGATGCTTGGACGTATGAATTTAAGATTCCAAATTATGGGGTTATATTTTTGAATCGCAGAAAATCTTTAGAGTTGTTTGGTTATTTTACATGGATTTATGGTTCTATTACTTATTGCAGTAGCTTTTGTGCAAGCTTTTGTGCATTTGGGAGAACCTCATTAGAGCATCTGATGAATAATTATTATGCTGGTTTGTCAAAATCCAGAAATTATCTTACTGATAAAATCAACTCATTTAATAAGATTCTGAAAGGGATGACAAATCTAGAAAAAATCAAAAGCAAAATAAATCACAAATTCAAACAAGGGGAAATTCGATTTAAGCGAAGGCGTAAGTTGAATCCTATTTGTTTTTGAAAATTAGAAAAGAATTTACGCTTTCAATTGCAATTGCATAAAAAAAAAGAACCTTGAAAATTAAATAAAGACAGGATAGACTTTCTCAAAGATTCTCAAATTATCTAGAAACCCATTTGAAAAGTCCAAAAAATTTTAAGGAAACTTTCATAAAGAAAACTTCAGGGGAAATTGAGAACTTACTCAAATAAAACTAAAGGAAAATTCTATGGAGATGATAATAAACAAACAGAGATTGACTAAAAATATGAAAGTTAGCAATCAACTTAAGGTGATTTCTGAAAATAATTTTACCCATCTCATCCCCCCTAACCCCCTTTCGTAAGGCAGGGCTGTTTCATTCTCTGTTAAGACAACAGGAAAGCAAGGAGTAGAGAGCGGGGAAGCTATTTTCCAAAAATACTCTGGATTTTGCCATAATTTGCTAGTAAATAGTTTTGGCAACGATGATGAATTTTCAAATTCTGAACTTCTAAGGGTTGAAAAACTCGTTGAACCGGTGAAAATTTTTCTAAACCAATTTTAGGTAAATTAGAGCAAAATTAGGCTTATTCCTCCTTGTCAACCTTGTCAACCTTGTCTTCCCCCTCCAAACAGCCATTTCCTTAAAAATGAAACAGCCCTGCCTTCGTAAGGGGGGAATCATCACAAAACTGGTAAATTCTTTCTTGGAAATCACCTAATCTCTCATAAATAACATTCAAAAAGCAATTTCTATCTATTCTAATTTTTAACAAATAAACAAATATTTAAGGAGGTAAAAAATGCCCACAGCAGATATGAAAAGGCAAATGCCTAAAAACAAAACAAAAACACCATATAGTAGTAAATTTGATAATCCTACAGATAAAATCAAAGATTCAAAAAGTCCTGATAAACTAAAAGATAAAAACGAAAAACCAGTAACCCTAAAACAAGTTCATGATCTTGTAACAGGGAGAATTGACGCATTATTGTTTGCCGAGTTTCTTGACGTTAAAGTTAAAGACATGGCTAACCTTTTGGATGTTAGTACCACAGGATTAAGAAAAAATCCTACTTCTGATAAACTTCGTCCAATCTTAAATAGACTTTATATCTTAATTGATAAGTTATTACATATTTATGATTGTTCAATTTCTGATGTCAAGGCTTGGTTGAATGCCCCTAATCCATACTTAGACTATAAAACGCCCATAGACTGTATATTCAAAACTAATAATCTAGAGGAAGTTGAGGAACTTGTTGATGCGATGGAAGATGGTGGCTTATTGTAAAATCAAGAAAGATGGGGGAATTTTCGGTATAATGTAATTTGAATTTCATTAGCTAGTTATACCTTTTCTCCTGATTCTTTAGATGTTGCCATCAGAAAAATTGTTCCCTGTTTTGCAAAATATTTCTTCTTCTAGTTACAAAGGTTATGGCTATGTGAGAATTAGGAGTGAATATGCAGTTGAGAAGGAAAAGGTAGAAAAAGAGTTAAAACGAAGAATTTTAAAAGTTCGTCGATATAATTATGCTCAACAACCGACTATTTATTTAGCTAATTCTAGAGAAACTTTAGAAAAACAGGTTAACAAAAATTGCTTGACGGCTGATGAAAAGATTAACCAAAAAATATCACCACATACCAATAATCACAATTGTTATCAGTATTTACAATTTAATTTTGATTTAACCAAAGTACTTGATTTAAGAGATAAATTAATTCAAGATCAATTAGGAACAAATTTAGCAGAATTAGCACCTAATGAACCTAAAAACCTATTAAGAAAAAACGTTATTTACCCTACACAAAATTTAGGTAACGTTGCCCGAAAAATGGGTTATCAAGGTTTAATTGTACCGATAGATCAAGAATTAGATCCAAATTTATATTTTTATGTTGTCATTTTTCAACCCAACCTACAATCTATTTTTTTTCTCGATAAATTTTACTAGCCTCGAAAGCAATTAAACTAAACTCTACCTTTTGTTGACGGGCAAGATTAACACAATCTTCATACTCTGGTTGAATATTAATAATTTTTGTGCCTTGTTTGCCAACTTTTACCCTAACTTTTCCATATTTTGTTGTCACCGTCACTATTTCTCGATCTAAAATTGAACGAGTTTGAAATTGTCGGCGAATGCCTAAAGTAGTAGTTTCCTGAAAAATAATTTCTTCACAAATATCAATTTTATCTAAATCGCAAATCACCGTTAATAAGATACCGGGGCGATTTTTTTTCATGGCGACGGGTTGGGTAAAGACATCTTTTGCCCCTACCTTTAATAACTCTTCCAACAAATAACCGAAAATTTGGGGATTACAATCATCAATTTGGGTTTCTAATACCGCCACTGTTTCGGTGGGGTTAACAATCTCTCTTTCTCCTAACCATAACCGCAAAATATTCGGTAACGATAAATCACGATTACCAGCCCCTAAACCAATTTTCGACAACTTCATTGCTGGCGGTTGCCCGAAATCTTCAGCTAAAGTAGTAACAATCGCCGCCCCTGTGGGAGTAACTAATTCTTTCTCAATACCATTACTATAAACTGGTACTTGACGAGTTTGCCACAATTCTAACACCGCAGGTACAGGTACAGGTAAACGCCCGTGGGCAGCTTTGACAAAACCTCCTCCCGTTGGTAAGGGTGAGCAATATAATTTTTCTATGCCTAAATAATCTAAACCGATACAAGTACCAATAATATCAACCAAAGCATCCGTTGCCCCAACTTCATGAAAATGGACTTTTTCTGGCTCAATTCCATGTACTTTTCCCTCTGCTTCAGCTAAACGACGAAATATAGCTAAACTCATGTCAGTAACTTGAGGGGATAAATTGGCTTGTTTAATTAACCCTTCAATTTCTGGTAAATGACGATGATGGTGATGGGCTTTATCTGTCAAATTAACTTCTACTTTAGTGGCAGTTTGCCCCTGTTTTTCCACCAATTGACTAGTGAGGTGATATTCTGCCGTTAAATTTAATCCTTGTAACTGCTGAATTAAATAGTCTAAGGGCATACCAGCAGAAACCAACGCACCGAGAAACATATCACCAGCGATACCTGTGGGACATTGTAAATAGGCTATTTTCTGCATTTGAGCTACAATTATTAATGGTTTATCATTCATTATCACTTATCCTTTACTAATCATGGCTACTTTCTATGAATTAAATCCTGACAATCCCCAAGTCCGAGATGTTGAACAAATTACACAGGCATTGAGACAGGGGGCAATTATGCTTTATCCTACTGATACTGTTTATGCGATCGGTTGTGATATTAATGTTAAATCGGCGGTAGAAAGAGTAAGGGCGTTAAAACGATTAGCTAATGATAAACCTTTGACTTTTTTGTGTTCTTCTTTGTCTAATATCGCTGAATATGCGATCGTTAATGATGAGGCATATCGTATCATGAAACGTTTAATTCCGGGGCCTTATACTTTTCTTTTACCTGCCACTAAATTAGTGCCTCGATTAGTCATGTCTCCGAAACGAAAAACTACTGGAATTAGAGTACCAGATAAAAATGTCTGTCAGGCTTTGCTTGAATCTTTAGGCAACCCCATTATTTCCACTTCTGCCCATTCCCAAGACGAAGATAGCGAATTTATGAGTTTTAATCCCGAAAAAGTGCGATTATTTGATGAATTTGAGAATTTAGTAGATATTATTATTGATGATGAAACTGATTTAGGTTTTGAAGTTTCTACAATCTTGGATTTTTCAACTAAACAACCTTCCGTTGTGCGTCAAGGTTTGGGCTGGGATGAGTTGGAAAATTGGATGAGTTTTACTAATGTTTAAAATTCTGATATTGTAGTAGGTTGGGTTGAACAAGGTGAAACCCAACACCAGAAATAAATGATACTGTTGGCGAATTAATTTTATCGAACTTGGGTAGAGACGTTGCATGCAACGTCTCTACAGACAGAATCAGGGTTTCACGAATTAACCAACAGAGTCATAAATTTGTTAGGTTACTTTCTTCTTTTTCCCACCGACGAAAAACTAACTTTTTTTTCACCCAAATCTCTAACTTAAGGATAATACTATATATTGTCTATTCCTCGTTAATTATCATCAATGGCAAAACAAAAACGAAAATCAGATTTACCCACTAAAATTTGTCCTGTTTGTGGCAAATCATTTTCATGGCGAAAAAAATGGGCTAAATGTTGGGATGAAGTTAAATATTGTTCAGAAAGATGTCGCCGTCAAAAGAATGCGCGAATGCGCGAATGCGCGAATGCGCGAATTCTTGCAGAATTTAAGAATTTATGATAAAAATCACTGTCCACTGTTAACTGTCCACTGCTATATCTGACATTAGCGTAAAATATTAGGAAACATAAAAAAAGGAAAAATTAATGAAAATTGCTATTACAGGTGCTACAGGATTTGTGGGAACAAAATTAGTGGAAAAATTAGCACCAGAGCATCAAATTGTCATTTTAACTCGGAATGTGGAATCAGCTAAAACTAAATTTTCTCCAGCTATTCGCCCTAATCTTGAATTTGTTAACTATACACCTAAACAACTGGGGGATTGGCAAACTAAACTGGAGGGTTGTGATGCAGTTGTTAATCTTGCCGGTGCCCCCATTGCTGAGAGATGGAGTCCTCGTTATCAACAAGAAATCCTTGATAGTAGGCAGTTAGGCACAAAAACTCTTGTTGAGGCGATCGCCAAATGTGAGCAAAAACCCCAAGTGTTAATCAATGCTTCAGCGATCGGATTTTATGGTACGAGCGAAACCGAAACTTATACAGAAACTAGCCCTGCTGGTAATGACTTCCTCGCCCAAGTTTGTCAGGCATGGGAAAGTGAAGCGGAAAAAGTTAAACAATCTGGGGTAAGGTTAGTAATTCTGCGGTTAGGGATTGTTTTAGGCAATGGGGGGGCATTAGCTAAAATGATACCACCTTTTAAAATTTTTGCAGGAGGGCCAATTGGAGGTGGGAAGCAATGGTTTTCTTGGATTCACCGAGATGATGTCGTTAGCATAATTATTGAGAGCATTAACAATGTCAACATAGAAGGTACTTTTAATGCTACTGCTCCTTATCCTGTCACCATGAATCAATTATGTGTGACATTAGGCAATGTAATGAATCGCCCTTCATGGCTTCCTGTTCCTGGTTTTGCACTAGAATTACTATTAGGTGATGGAGCAAAAGTGGTATTAGAAGGGCAGAAAGTTTTACCACAAAAAACGATGGAATCGATGAAATATAATTTCCAGTATGCGAACTTGAAACCGGCATTAGAGCAAATTGTTACCAAAGAATTTTAGCTAGCTTTGTTGCCGGAGTAGATATTGCCGTGAAAAAGGCGATCTGGTTTGGCTGGTTTAAGAATGAGATCGGGATTGGGGTTGAAAAGTTGATGGAAATTGGTTTGAATGATATTCAACCCCTACCTGAATTTTATTATTTTACCCCTAGGGGGGTTCTCTAAATCTAAATTTACATACTAATTTATTAATCTGCCATAACCCACCATGGCTATTCTTTTACTCTAGTTTAATTAAATATCGAGCAGAAAATTTTTGCTCCTCTTCAATAAATTAATGATTGATCAATTTATTTGTTGCAAATCTATCTTTCTCCGCCCTAAAATTACTTCAAATTGATCTCCGGGCTGTAAATTCATTCTTTCAGTGTAAGCTTTGCCAATAGAAAGGTTGCCATTAGACTGAACATTAATACGAAAATTGGCAGTTCTACCTCTTCTGCCTTTATTATCTGACGTATTGTCACTGTCAAGACTAATTCCTTCTGCTTCGATTAAGGCATTAAGAAACTTAACCATGCTGACTCGCTTTTGTCCATTATCTGCCAAAGTGTAGTAACCACACTCAATGGCCTTATCTTCACGAGGAAGATCTCCCATTTTTTTGACTTTTTTCAGTAACTCTTTACCCACTAAAGGTTCTTTATTTTCGCTAGACATTTATGCTTAACTCCTTCTAATTTATACTAAATAATTTTCACTTAAACTAAGATCTAGTTTTTTTGGTTTTTGTCCATAAACTATAATAAACTAAACTGACCAATTTTTGCTTGTTTTCCTAAAGTTAAATTTTTGTTAAACTAATTAACCTATCTAAACTAAATCTGATCACTTATTGATTAGTTTGGGAAAAAATTAAAACTCCATTATCTGCTATGAAATTAACGACCAAAGGTCATTATGCGGTTAAAGCCTTACTAGATTTGACTTTACAACCCCCTCAACAACCAATTTCGGTTAAGGCGATCGCCTCTAGACAAAATATTCCGGCACCTTATTTAGAGAAAATATTAATCAAAATTCGCTCGGCAGGAATCATTAAATCCGTAAGAGGTGCCCAAGGAGGTTATCAATTAGCCTATCAACCTGAAGATATTTCTTTAGGGCAAATTTTAGAAGCAGTAGGGGAAAAAATCGAGTCTTTACCAGAGGAGAAATCAGACAGTGATGATGCAGAAGATTGGGTAACAGTTAGTTTGTGGCGAAGATTAAATCAAAAATTTAAACAGGCAGTCTATAGTATTACCCTTGCAGATTTATATTATGATGCCCGCAGTCGGCAGGCATCCCTTGGAGAAGAAACTAACTTTATTGTCTGAATGCTCTAGGTTAATTATCAATTTTCCATTGTCCATTGTCAATTGATAAATATGCTTTAATCATTGCTTGTGTACCTTCAGTGTAGCCTTTACCTGAGTCTAAATCGGCGGCAGTTTGAAATAAATGTTGAGCTAATTGTACTCCTGGTAAACTATTTTCTTTTTGCAAGGCTTCACCCACTAATCTTAAATCCTTGAGAATATGCTTAATCATAAAGCCTGGTTGATAGTCAGCATCAATAATTTTTGTACCTAAATTGCTTAAAGCCCATGAACCTGCCGCTCCTGTACTACATACCTCCACAATTAAATTTGGATCAATTCCCTGTTGCTGTGCTAATTGTAGAGATTCACACAAAGCTACCATGTGTAAGGATGCTAATACTTGATTACATAATTTAACCGCCTGTCCACTACCGCTCGCACCACAATAAGTAATATTTTTGCCCATTACCTGCAAGTAAGGTTCACATTCTTGAAAATCAGCTTGATTTCCTCCTACCATAATAGTTAAAGTGCCATTTTTTGCCCCAATATCACCACCGGATATGGGTGCATCCATAAATCTAGTTTGAGATTGTTGCAATTCTTGAGCGATTTTTTTGGCAGCTTGAGGACCGATCGTACTAAAATCAATAATTAAGCTGTGGGGTTGAGCGTATTTTACTACTCCTTCTGCGCCGAAAATTACTTCTTCCACATCTGGCACATCTCCGAGACAAGTAAAAATAATCTCTGCATTAGCAACTGCTTCGGCAATCGTGTTAACAACCTTTGCCCCCGATTGTTTAGCGATTTCTACCCCTACTTTTTTTCGGGTGCGATTCCACGCATTAATCGGGTAATTAGCTTGAGCTAAATTGGCTGTCATCGGCGCCCCCATTACCCCTAATCCTAAAAAAGCTAGTTGTTGACTCATCAATCTGGTTTGGCTTAAATTTAATGTTAAACCAATATTAATATATAGCGATGCTATCTGAGTCAAAGAAATTTAGAATCTGCGAATTTAGAATGCGCGAAGTACCCAAGTAGTAACGTCTCTCAGCTCAAAATAAGGGACTGGCAAAAAAAGATATACCATCGTAAAATTTATAGTATTAGAACAAATGATCAATGGCGTTGATGTTTTCCTTGGCCATTTTTAAATGCTGTTAGAGATCAGGAATTGACCAAAATCCGTTAAATTAGAGAAAAGTTTATTAATCCAGAGACTAGCAATCATGGCATCTTCTTCCATCGCAGTTAGAGAGTTACCCTTGTTTCCCCTTCCTGAAGTCGTTTTATTTCCTCAGCGTCCTCTACCATTACATATTTTTGAGTTTCGTTATCGTATGATGATGAATACTATTTTAGAATACGATCGCCGTTTTGGAGTATTAATGATCGATCCTACAAACGGTAAAATTGCTAATGTAGGTTGTTGTGCCGAAATCGTCCATTTTGAACGTTTACCTGACGATCGCATGAAAATGTTAGCCGTGGGGCAACAACGCTTTAAATTATTAGAATTTGTCAGAGAAAAACCTTATCGAGTGGGATTAGTAGAGTGGTTTGAAGATAAACCGACTAATCAAGATTTAAGAGCTAAAGCCAAAGAAGTATTGCGATTATTGCAAGATGTGGTTCAATTATCCGCTAAATTGACTGATCAACAAATTCAATTACCAGATAATTTACCGACTTTACCCAGAGAATTATCTTTCTGGGTAGCAAGCAACCTTTATGGTGTAGCTTTGGAGCAACAATCATTATTGGAAATGCGTGATACGGAAAAACGCCTACAAAGAGAAGCTGATATTTTAACCACTACCCGCAGTAATTTAGCCGCCCGCACTGCCCTTAAAGACGCTTTGAAATAATTAGAGTTTGCTATTCAAGTTAATACCGCAGGTGTTGATAATTGATAATTGATAATTGATAATTGATAATTGATAATTGATAATTGATAATTAACAGTTTATAAGGAACAATCTTAACTTATTACTTATTACTTCTTATTTCTTACTTATTACTTAGATTAAAATCGTGGAGTTGCCGTAACCGCTACCCCTAAAACCTTAATCTGCAACTTAGATAAAACTTGAATTGCCGATTTAACAGTCGTACCAGTGGTGAAAATATCATCAACAATTAAAATCTGAGAATTGCGTTTAAATTTTGGGTAATCCTTGCCCACAGAAAAGGCTTTTTCTAAATTAGTAATTCTGGCTTCTGGGTTTAAACCGAACATTGCTTCGGTGTTTTTTATCCGATTTAATAAGTTAGGTAAATGTCGATAACCTGTTACTTTACAAAAATTATTGGCGATTAATTCCGCTTGATTAAAACCTCTAGTTTTTAGTTTTTTCGGGTGTAAAGGTATCGGCATAACCGTTAATTTAGGGTATCTTTTTTGCAAATTAGCTTCTAACCATGCTTCTCCTAACCATTCTCCTAATAATTCCCCTACTTCTGAGTTTAAATTATATTTGCAATTGGCGATCGCTTTTTTCAAATAATTATCATACTTACCCCAGACAAATACAGGTAAATCATTTTGCCACAATTTTTGGGAATTATCTACTTGACAACTGCGTAATTTTTCCTCACAATAATCACAAATAATATCTTCTGCTGGACGTTGACAAAGGGGACAATTTACTTTTAAAAATAGGGAGAAAATCTGCTTTAACATACAAGTCCATAATCTAATTAATAATTAACAATTGATAATATAGTAATCCGAAAATTGTTGAGAAACAATAAACTTGGGTTGATAATTGACAATTGACAATTGAGAATAAATCTAAAGTGCGAATGAGCAAAAATAGTATTTTATCTCTAAATCCTCACAACTAAAATAGGATCACTATAAATAATAAAGGCTCTTCCAGACTGGCTGTGATAAATTATTAGCTAAAACAGGTGTTAGGTATTAGGTATTAGGTGTTAGGTGAAAATAAAAGCACCAAATCAAAAAAATTAATTTTTGTATCTCTATAATCTTTGCAAGACAAACTTCATAGCTATT
>CAJHXH010000827.1_pt1 | contig 14384 bp, 10 predicted proteins | sample 9198571 | NCBI WGS metagenome assembly CAJHXH01 (sample SAMEA7708301, study PRJEB35096) | sediment metagenome | biome: marine neritic benthic zone biome [ENVO:01000025]; feature: sediment [ENVO:00002007]; material: shallow marine sediment [ENVO:03000034] sea grass bed [ENVO_01000059] ... | reverse complement strand
TCAATAATCGCTAGAAATAATTAACTGTTTGGATTTCCATACCCACCTTGAATTAAAATTCAAGGCTAACAGATGACGTTCAATAAATTGAACTGGGAAATATCAAACATTAGTTCATTTTAATGAACGATTCCTATTAGCCTTGTCAATTCATTGCCGTGGTTAAGGTTTTTACCCCTTAAGTTGACACAAATGAATAACCCGATCGCCCGTACTCCTTTAGGATTTATAAGTAGTAAACACCGCTGTTACGGCAAGGGCTAAAGTCTTTACTAAGAATATATTACTATTTTAGATTTAATTAAGTGGCTTTACTTAATAACTAGATTTAGCCACTCTACAACAACTTTATCAAAGCGTCAAGAGATAATTCTTTACTTGTTCAGCGAGTAATAATCCAGATTCGTGATTGAATAAATTACCAAAAAAACCGGGGATATTTGTTACCTCAATTTCTTCTTTAGTAACCTTTTGCCAACCAAGTGGAAAACCAAAGTGCCAGTCTAACATTTGAACTTTTGCTCGAAAAAGTTTTACTTTCCCTGAATAGGGTTGAGGAAAATAGCGATTTGCGGCAATTTCATTAGCTTGCTGGGCAAGAGCATATCGATGTTCGTATGGCATCATTTGTTTTGTCGTTTTGTTAGGAGTAGGGGAATTTTTAGGCATTTCAGTAACTATATTTTTCTTCGTCTCTTTATTCTGAGTTTTTGGAAGAGATTTTGGCTGTTTTCCTAGTTTTTGCCAAAGTTTCTCCGGTAAAAGTTTTACTTTCTCCCAACCACCGTGATAATAGTAGTTTTTCCTGAGCCAAAAGAGTCCCAGTTGAAGTTTTGTTTGCAGTTCACTAAAAGTATTAATCGGTAAAGAATTTGGGCAGTAAGCGTCAATCAAAACAATACTAGCAACCTCTTCTCCTTGGGCTTGAAGTTGTTGGGCTATTTCAAAAGCAACCGCACCACCAAAGCAGTGTCCTCCTATTAGGTAAGGTTTTTGTGGTTGTATTGTGCGTATTTCTTGAATGCACTTTTCAGCTAGGGATTCAACTGTATCGTGGCAAATCTGCCCACTATTGAGATCAGGACGTTGTAGAGCGTAAAAAGGCTGATCTGATCCCAATAAATTAGAAAACCTAGCCCATGTTAGGGCATCTGCTGAACCACCATGAAAGAAAAATGGTAATCTAGAGCCATTGGGCTGAATCGGCACAAGACTTGTCCATTGTGAAACAGGTTGCTCTTGATTAAGTAACTGAGCAAATTTGCGGACATTAGGTGCTTGAAACAAACTTGCTAGGGGCAATGTACAGTTAAGTTGTTGTTGCATTTGATTAAATAATTGCACTGCCTTTAGGGAATTTCCGCCCCCCTCAAAAAAATTGGCTTCAACGTTGAGGGGGCTAATTCCTAAAACAGATTCCCATATTTGAGTTAGTTGAAGTTCGAGCGGATTTTGTGGTGCCCAAAAATTACCTTCTAGTTTTTCTCTACTAAGCTTTAGGAAAGAAGTCGAAGAGGATCTAATTTTAGAGGATTGGTTTTCGCTAATCCCCACCTCAGACAAAGGCAAAATTTCTGCGATCGATTGTAAGGGGTTTTGGAGAATAGCAGTTAAAATTTGTTCCAACTGTTCCAACAAAGTTTTGATGATTTCAGGATCAAAATACTCAACTTTATAAGATAAATCGATGGTGAGGTCATTTTGGGGTATAACCATTATGGTTAAATCATAAGCACTAATAATACCTGATTTAATATTATCTACTTGTAAACTTTGGTTTGAATCACCTATCTTCATCGGATGATTTTCAATTACTAATAGGCTATCAAACAATGAAACCGATAGTTGACTCCAAGTTTGAATCTGAACTAGGGAAGCATAAGCATATTTACTGGCTGTTGCTTGTTCCGCCTTGAGTATTTCTAACCAAGAAACTATCTTTTTTTCTTTCTCAATTTTTACTCGTACAGGTAAAACATTATTCAACAAACCAACAATACCTTCAACTCCTTCTAAGTCACCTTGGCGACCTGATACAGTTGTACCAAATAACACATCAGTTTTGTCACTGTATAAACTTAATAATAAAGCCCAGATACCCTGTATTAAAGTATTAAATGTTAGTTTATGCGATCGCAAAAAACTTTGTATTTCACTGGTGGTTTGTTCTGAGATAGTGATTGATAGATTTTCAGTTTCAGAGGAAGCGTTGTTTATTGGTGGGGAAGTTGGTAGAGGTGTGGGAGAAGTAAAGCCATCAAGATTTTTTTGCCAAAAGTTAGCGGCGGCAGTTTCATCTTGCTCTTTGAGCCAACGGATATAGGTTTGATAAGTTTGAGGTTGGAAAATTGACGGAGATTCTCCCTTGAGCAATATTTCATAGCTATCAAATACTTGATTTAGTACTACACCCCCAGACCAACCGTCTAACATCAGATGATGACAACTCCAGATTAACTTATAGTTTAAATCAGTTAGTTGAATTAGAGTGATACGACTAATTGGAGCTTCATTAAAATCGAAACCTTTACTGCGATCGTCTTTCAAAAACTCTGTTAACACTGAATGTTGATCTTCTTTTCCTCGCCAGTCTAATTCCACCCCAGGTAGTGTCACCTTGCGATTAACAACTTGGAGGGGCTGTTTGGCTGATTGCCAATGAACTGAAGTCCGTAGTGCTGGATGAAGTCCGAAGACGAATTCCCAAGCGTGTTTTAATAGATTTGGGTTTAGTTTTCCTTGAATATCACAACTGATATGTAATAATCCTGCCTGAGAAGAAGTTTGCAGACTATGCCATAAAAACGCTTGTTGTAGAGAAGTAAGAGTATATATTGCTTCAATATTTTGTTTGTCCATATTAAGTCTTTTATTTATGTTATCTAGCAACTCCCAGTCTAATATAATTAAAAACAGTTACCTAGCCTTATTCCATAAATTGGTTTTTGATGGTAGAAATCGGTAAAAATAAAGATAATTCTTGATCTTCAAAAGGAATAAATTCATATTTTAAATAAATTTTTTTTGCTTTCAAATCAATAGCATCGACTCTAACGGCAAATATTCCCATTTCTAAAGATGTTTTTACTGCTCGATGAAGAGCATTGATTAATAATTCTGTTCCTAATCCTTGCCCTTTACAAGTTTTATCTACAGCTAATTTTCCAATTAATAAGGTAGGAATTGGATAGGCTGGTAGTTTTTTTTGATAAATCTTTGGTAAAGATTCAAACTCGATAATACTAGCACTAAGTGTATAGTAACCTCTAATTTTTAAATCGTTTTCTGAGTTAGAAATCGCAACAAATGTTTTGGCAATTCCTTTATTATGATTTTGTCGGGCATACTTTTTAAGATAATTATTGAGATTTTCATTCCCACAATCAAATTCGTTTTTGTCGTGTTTTTTCTCTAAAGGAATAATTTGCCATTCTCGTTGGTTAGAATTCATATTTTTGACGATATTTAGAGATCGCTTTTTTGAGATTTCCTGTCAATTCAGGTGGATTTTCTAAGGCTGATAAAAATAAATCTCGATCTTTATTTGATAAAATTAGTTTTTCATAATTGTTAATATCCTGTTGAGCAATTTCTAAAAGATGAGATAAAGTATAAGCTGTTAATGAAATACCTTTGAGAGATGCCGCCTGTTCAAGTAACTTTTTTTGCTCAGGAGTAACACGCAATTCTATTCTGCTACTCTTAGTTTCAACCATGTTTGATATTTAAAATAATCTTAAGTTTCCGTACAATATCCACACATCATTTTATCACATCATTAAGGTAAAAAGTTTTTTATGTTATATTATCGATAAATTGATCTAGTTCAGTCTGACTAAGATCCGCATCAGGAAAGTCAGAGGGGCTAAAGCCAATATTATCAGATGTTATGCAATGCAAAATAATACCTTTCAGTGTACTGAGATAGTTGTTAGCGATTGCGCTAATAGTTTCTGATTTATACACCTGTTTATCATAGATCCAATTAAATTGAAGTTGTCCATTCGCAACCCAAGCATTAATCTCCAGTAAGTAGCTACGGCTATTACGCAAGTCTCTTAGTTGCCCAACAGAAATATTTTGAATTATTTTCAGACTTTCTCCTCCACTGGTAAGATCAGACTGACCTAAATAATTGAATAAGACTTCAGATTTTTCCGCACGAGTTAATCGTTGACGGATAGTTTCATCACCCAAATAACGTAAAATTCCATAACCAATACCACTATCCCGAATTTGCCGAAGTTGTTCTTTAACCGATTTAACCATCACTCCATAATTACCACCATCAGTTAATTCTAGCTTCAATGGATAAACCATCGTAAACCAGCCTACTGTTCGGGATAAATCTATTTCAGATACAATCTGCTGACGACCGTGTGCTTCGAGATCAATCCGAACATTTCCAGCCTTTACCCCGCCCCATTGGAGCAGTGTTTGTGCTAATGCTGTCAGTAAGATATCGTTAATTTGTGTATTGTAAGTCGCTGGTACTGATTTTAGTAAAGTCTGAGTGTTGTCAGCATCTAACTTAACGGTTATTGTTTCTGCGGTAGCTTCAGTTGATGGTGGTGTATCTGAATAATCTCGTGGTAGGCGGATGAATACTGACTCAACTTGTTTAAACCAAAAATCCGCTTCAGACTGTCGCTCTGATGCTTGAGCAGTAAGTATCTCAGCCCAAGTTTTGAAAGAGGTTGTTTTCGCAGGTAGTTGTATGAGTTGATCCTGTTGATTTAACAACTTCTCTAAATCGCTATGTAAAATTTGCCAAGAAATTGCATCTACAACCAAATGATGTAGGCTGATTAGAAGCCAACTAGATAAATTTTCCCCACGACAAAAATGAGCAACCCCCATTAGCCCATCTTCAGATAAGTTCATATTACTATGGATGTTTGTACCATATTTAGCAACTGCTTCGATTTGTTCCGTTTCACTTAAATGGGAAATGTCTATTTCAGTTAGGGATGGCGGTTCTCCTACATCTGTATTTATTTGCTTCCAACCAGTTGAATCCAAGCTAAAATTTAGTCTTAAGGCATCATGGTGAGTCCATAAAGTTGCGATCGCCTCTTGAATTGCAGACAGACTCACCTCAACGGGAATTTCCAGTAACATTGCTTGATGCCAGTGGTGTGGAGCGATCATCTCCTGCTCGAAAAACCAGTGCTGAATAGGAGTAAGTGGCACTGAACCAGTAACCGGTGATTGAGAGGGAATCAATTCAGGAGTGACATTGACAACAGTAGCTAATTCGGCAACAGTAGGTTGCTCAAAAAGGTGGTTAGGAGATAACCTTAGTCCAGCCTCTCGTGCTTTAGATGTAATCTGAATACTGAGGATAGAATCTCCTCCTAACTCAAAAAAGTTGTCATGAATACCAATTGTGTCAAGCCCCAAAACTTGACTCCAAATCTCAGCCAGTATCTTTTCTGTCGAAGTTTGGGGAAGGCTTAATTTGTCAGAGTCAGAAATTGCTGATTGGAATTCGGGTAGTGCTTTAGTGTCAATCTTCCCATTAGCAGTACGAGGTAATGTTTCTAAAAACATAATTGCAGTTGGAACCATATAATCTGGTAGTTTGGCTTTGAGATAGTCCCGTAATACTGAGGGTTGTAAATCAGTAATAGAAGAATGGGGGACAACATAAGCTACTAATCGTTGATGATTTTGAAAAGATTGATTCGATGACAATGATTGTGGCTTTTGGGCTTTTAATTGCCGAATTTGCTGTAATAACTCTGATCGCTGTCTGGGGGAGAGAACTGCAATTCTTTGATATAATTCTGTTTTTTCTACCATCGCACAACTATGTCTGTTTTTTGATAAGCTAACTGTTTTAAAATTTTAGGGGTTTTAGTCTCTCTTCCTTCAATTTTTTTACCCTGAAGTTGATTTTTAGAGTTGATTTTAGGAGTTATGCACCTATACAGAAAATACACCAGATGTAGGGGTTTGGTCTCCAAACCCTTCTCCATATATAGAGTAAATGCGTAAGTCCTAGATTTATAAAGTAAATCGATAAGAGATCAAACATAACAATGGTGGGAATACTGCGAGGGCTTTGGAATTATATTTGTCGGTGGAGGCAATAGCTTTTTTTGGGCAAAAGGCTTTGGGCAAAAGGATTGAATGGAGTGAAATTTTTAATTCATAATTCAGATTGCTTCAGGTTGCCACGGCAACGCAGAGCAATGACATTCCTCGTGATTGCCACGGCAACGCAGAGCATGATTGCTTCAGGTTGCCACGCCTTCGGCTCGCGGCGGACATTCCTCGTGATTGCCACGGCAACGCAGAGCAACCTTCGGCCTTCGGATTTATAATTTATAATTGCCTTTACAAGAGCGTTTTGAGACTAAGCGAGCAGTATTGACAATGGCGGTGGGTTACGGCTAATTTCAAATTGAATGGCAAAAGCTGTTAATTAGTGGTTGCCTAACCCACCCTACAACTACAACAATAAACATAGTTTGTTTATAAAAAGCTCTTAATATATTTAAAATTATTTCTTAGTTTCCGTAAATTAACAATTAGAAATAGTCGCAGAGATTGTAATGTCGTTAGTTGATTAGTAACAGGCTCATATCCCTGTTCGATCATTTCATTTCTAGTCAAATGTTCCACAACACCAATTTGATAAGAAGATAAGTTTGTTCTCCACTTTTCCAATGCCATTTTATGAACTGGGGCTAAAACTTCTTGAACAGACTCATCGTTACTATTTTTTAAACCCAAAATACTTGGAGATTTATTATTATCTGAAATAATTAGCGGACTATACTCTTCTCCTAAAAAATGACAAATACGAGACATTTCCAACTCAGGCTCTTGTACCAATGATTCATATTTAACCAACATAATACGCTCATCTTTTGACCATCGTTGTCTAAATTTTTCCACATTATCACACCATTTACAAGCATGAACATCGACATAAGAACTAGCCCATTTTTTACTTATTAAAGAAGCACTTACCGATCGAGGATCTCGCAACATCCAAATAACTTGTGCATCAGGATACCATTTGAATACAATATCTAGATATTGATAATGATCTGGTGTTTTTTCTCCCCATCTTGGTTTTGGCATTTTCTGAGCATAAGATTGGAGGAGAATAGTCAAAACAGTTTGATGGTTAATATTCCTATTGGCTAAAAGATTTGTACGAGTTTTTTCAGCATCTAATCCAAAAGATGCAAACATTTTGCTATTACTGAGAGCTTGCCAAAAAATTTCCAATTGTTCTGGTTGATTCAAATCTAAATGTCGATAAGGTTTGAACCAATTTTTGCAAAAGTGGGTTTCTGGTGAGATAGTAATATTAGGATGTGCTGATAATAAAGAACGCATTAAAGTAGTTCCAGATCTTGGCATTCCTACAATAAAAATGGGATTTTTATTGTTAAAAGTTTTGTTCATATTGTGAAAAAAAGGAAAATAACTTCTGATTTCAAGCCTAATACATGGTTTCAATATAGAATATAGAATGTAGCATTTAAAGAAAAATAATTCTTAATTCTTAACTCTTAATTCTACATTCTTTTGACTTTTCCTTTAATTTCTTGCCGACTATATATATGGATTCTTTTCGGGATCTTTCTAAATCAGTATCTCCTAAAAGAATTTCTCTTTCCTTTTGTGGATTGTTCATCATAAAAAGTAAATATCCTAATTTTCTGCCCTAATATGTCTTTTTTCTACTCATGTTCATTTAATAAACCCTCAACCGCTTGAACAGCTACATTCTCATCAGCATAGCGATGAAAATAATCACGCATACTATTCAGTTGTGTTTGATAAGATTGATCTGTTAAAAGAGTTTGGATATGATTACGAATCTGTGCTGGATTATCCTGCTGAATATCCCCCACAATACCAAGCTGATGATAAGCGATTCGTGCTGAATCTCCGTTTTGATCATAAACCTGAAGAGAATAGACGAGCATAGGCACGCTAAAGTAGATACACTCGTTGATGGTGTTAATGCCTGCGTTAATGATGGCACAGTCTGCGTGTTTGAGTATTTGCACTTGAGGTGCCCAACTAAAAGCATAAACATTAGAGGGAAAAGAACCTAATTCATTCAAATCTAATTGACTGCCAAGCCCCAGCACTAAATTCCATTGTGGACAACTTGACACTGCATCTACAATTTGTTGCAAAAATCGTTTATTGGCCCTAATAAAGCTACTACAGCCACAATAAATTAGTGAACTCCCAGTCAGACGACATTTTTGAAAAATTTGCTCTAGGGTTTTATAAGTACTTGGTTCAACCTTTGATTCATGACGGTTTTCGTCAACCATCGGCCCTATATAGTGCATTGAGGGGTGCCGAACGTGGGGAAAATCTAACTCTAACCCATTGAAACAGAGAATAGGAAGGTCATTATGAGGATAAGGTATAAGGGACTGCTTAAATTCAAATTTTTCTCGAAAGGGATAGCCTATTTTTTTTGCATAGCAACGTAGCACAGAGATCCGATCGAGTCCCATCCGTTGCCATCGCTCACGCTGATATTCTCGCCATTTTGTCCAACCGTAGCGAAACCAAGTCCATTCAATCCCAAACCATTGTCCCCGCCAGCCTTCACCCGGAATAATATCTGTATGAATTGGGGGTAAATTGGCTCGCTTCAAAATAGACAAAAACTGGCATAAAAGTGCTACTGGTAGATCATTAACCACAGCAGTCATAATATGTGGGTGCATTTCCATATCAATCAGGAGGATATCTGGGTTTAACTCCTTCATTGTTTCTGCAAAATTCTCTACGCCCAGTGCTTTTATGGCTTGATGCCTTCTTTCTCCTAGTTGACGAAATTTTTGCCAGCGACTCAGAGGTGGTTCTTTCCAGTCAAATACCCAAGGCTCAAGTTGAACAAAGGGAATATTGTACTGAGTAGTTAAATCAGACCAGTCTTTGGGACTTGCGTAGGTGACGCGATGACCAGCTTGTTCTAGCTGTTTGACTAATGCTATACTAGCGTTAAATATTCCCGTTAATCCACCAGTAATGCAAACAATATGAGCCATTTTTAGTTATCCTCCTCAAAAGTTACCAGTAATTCATTAGCTTGATCAGGATCTAGTTCTAGCAATTCTTCTACCAAACTCTCCACGTTATCAGGGGAAGAATTCTGTTGAATCCACTGAGCTACCACTACTACTTCCTCCACAATTTTATGATCTCTTAATACATCTTCAATCTCACCTAACTCAATGCGATAGCCACGAATTTTTACTTGACGATCGACTCTACCTAAAAATTCAATATTATCATCAGGAAGATAACGAGCAAGATCTCCAGTTCGGTAAAGGCGATCGCCCTTGACTTGGCTAAAGGGATTAGGAATAAACTGCTCAGTAGTTTTTTCCGGTTGATTTAAGTAGCCTCTTACAACTCCAGCCCCACCAATAAATATTTCCCCTTGAACACCAATAGGAACTAGCTGTTGACGAGAATTTAGCAAGTAAATTTGTGTATTGGCAATAGGTTTGCCGATGGGAATTGTTGAATTTTCTACCCTTGCTGGCACTTGATAAACACTACTCCAAACTGTTGCTTCAGTAGGTCCATATTCGTTATATAGGGAAGTATCTGGGAGTTTTTCATGATGTTGTTGAGCAAGCGATCGCCCACAGGCTTCTCCTGCAACTATAACTACCTGTAGAGACTGAAGTTGAACAGTGTCAGTATAAGTTAATAATAAGCTATAAAGAGAAGGCAAACATAAAGTATGAGTAATTTGCTGTTCGGCGATTAGAGTTGCCAATTCTTGTATATCTTGCTCTAACTTTTGTCTTGGTAAAACTAGAGTGCCACCCGATACCAAAGTCCAGAAAATTCCCGCCACAGAGCTATCAAAAGCAAAGGAAGAGAGTAACAAAAAGCGATCGACAGGTTGGCTGTAATAATTTATTCGAGCAGTTGTAGAATGGACAAGATTGCGGTGAGTAACTAATACTCCTTTAGGCTTGCCCGTAGAACCAGATGTATAAATGATGTAAGCAAGGTGGTCATTTGATTTGAGGTTAGTTATGGGAGATTTTGAGTTATAATTTTCTGCAATCTTTTGCCAATCAGTATCTAAGAGAGAATGTTTGAAAACTCTTCCAAACCTTTCTTTATCCTCCCTAGCCCCTCTTTGAAAGGAGGGAAATACGTTGGAAAGTTCCCCGTCAAAGAAAAACGAAGCATCCTCTATCATCCCCCTTTCTAAGGGGGACAGGAGGGGGATTCTGGACTTATCAAACACTCTATCTAGGCAAAGAGTAGGCAAAGAATTATTCGGTAATAAATTTAGGAACTGTTGTTGAGTCAAAAGTAGAACGGCTTCGGTATCTTCTAAGATATAAGTTAATCTTTCTTGAGGGTAATCTGGATCGAGGGGAACATACGCACCACCAGCAATAAGAATACCCAGAATTCCTATCACCATTTCTAAGGAACGATTTAACAATATTCCGACGCAAACATCCGCCCCAACTCCTAAAGATTGTAAATGATGGGCGAGAATATTAGCTTTTTGGTATAGTTCTTGGTAAGTTAAATTTTTATTTTCAAAAGTAATAGCAATAGCATCGGGATTTTTTTCTACTTGCTCTTTAATTAAATCATGGATACAAACATCCTGTGAATAAGCAATTTGGGGTTGATTCCACTCCACCAGAAGTTGACGCTTTTCTGCCTCGGTTAATACAGGTAAATTGCCAAGAGTCTCGTGAGGATTTTGCACAAATCCTTGCAATATAGTTGCAACAGAACCTAACATCCTTGTTATTGTACTGGATTCAAAGCGATCGGCATCATAGATTAAAATTAATTCCAATGATTCTTTTGGAACTACCAGTAACGCTAGAGGATAATTACTTTGTTCCCGATAATTAATATCATCAATTGTTAAATTACTACTATCATGGGTTTGACTTTGTGGAGGGTAGTTTTCAAAAACAACTAGGCTTTCAAATAAAGAACTTCCTTGAGGTAATTCGCTCCATTTTTGGATTTCAACTAATGGGGTGTATTCAAAGTTACGAATATTTAGGAGTTGAAACTGGATTTCTTCTAACCAAGGAAGAAGTTTTTGTTGAGGAGAAATTTGCACTCTAACAGGCAAAGTGTTAATAAATAGCCCTACCATCTCTTCAACTCCCGACAAATTTGTAGGACGACCAGAAACAGTTGCACCATAAACTATGTCTTCCTCACCACTGTATCTACTCATTAGCAAAGCCCAAGCACCGTTGATCACAGTATTCAGAGTAAGTCGATGTTGTTTTGCCCAAGAATTGAGAGAATTTGATATTTCAGGACTTAAGAAAATTTGTTTTTGCTGATACTTGTCACTGAATCTTTTCTGAGAAATATTAGTTGTCGGTAATGACGTTGGTTCAGTAAATCCTTTAAGACTTGTTTGCCAAAAGACTTTAGCCTTGTTTAGATCTTGCTCTTGTAACCAAGCAATATAATCTTTATAAGGGCGAGAGGATTGGAGATTAATATTTTTTCCTTGACAGAATGAGTTATATAAGGCGAATACTTCTTTTAATATAATTAAAGTGGACCAACCGTCATAGAGTAGATGGTGAAATGTCCAGATTAGCTGGTAAGTGTCATCTTGGAGACGAATTATTTTTACACGCATCAACGGGGCTTTTTCTAGTTGAAACCCTGAAATGCGATCGCTTGCCAAAAACTCAGCTAATTCTTTTTCTTGTTTTTCAGAGTTTAGTTTTCGCCAGTCTTGAAATGTCCACGGCAACTCTACCTTTTGCCGAACAATTTGTAAAGGCTCATCTAAACCTTCCCAGACAAAAGCAGTTCTTAAAGTGCCATGACGCTCTAGAACTTTTTCCCAAGCTGACTTGAAAACTTTTATTTGCAGTTCACCCTTAAGTTTACAGGTATATTGTTCTATGTAAACTCCTGAATTTGGTGCAGCTAAGTTATGAAAGAGCATACCTAGCTGAACATGAGAAAGCGGATATATATCAGCAACATTTTCTAGCTTCATCGACAAAAATCATCCATCCTTAATCAATTAGTAAAATTATAGGATATATAGCAGTGGACAGTTGAGGTGTTGACAGTGGACAGTTGACAGTGAATTCTACCATAAATCATCAATCTAACAAAAAACTTATCACTCTCGCTATGAATTTATCTCCATTTTCTGCTGAAATTAAGCAAAGATTTAGTCAAATTAAAGCAAAATTACAAGAAGCTAGTTATGCTTATTATGTATTAGATAATCCGATTATGGAAGATGGAGTTTATGATCAACTTTATCGAGAATTACAAGAATTGGAAACTCAATATCCACAATTAATTACCCCTGATAGCCCTACCCAAAGAGTTGGGGATAAACTAAGTGAACAATTTAATTCTGTTAAACATAATATTCCTCTTTATAGCTTAGAAAACGCTTTTAATTTTACTGAATTGCAACAATGGGAAAATCGTTGGCAAAGACAATTATCAAAATTAGATGAATATGGTTATATTTGTGAATTGAAAATAGATGGTTCTGCCATTGCTTTAACTTATGAAAATGGTATTTTAATTAGAGGTTTAACTAGGGGTGATGGCATTACAGGAGAAGATATAACAACTAACTTACGTACTATTCGCTCGATCCCTTTGAGGTTAAATTTAGAGAATCCACCCTCCATTATTGAAGTGAGAGGAGAGGCATTTTTACCGTTACAAGAATTTAAGAGAATTAATCAAGAAAGAACCAAAACAGGACAAAGTTTATTTGCTAATCCTCGCAATGCAACCGCAGGAACGTTAAGACAATTAGATCCTAAAATTGTTAGTGAACGAAAGTTACAATTTTTTCCTTACAATATTTATTTACCCACAGAAAATGAATTAATTAAAAATCAAAAAAATGCTCTATATTTTTTACAGCAAATTGGCTTTTTAGTCAATCCACATCATCAACTTTGTTCCTCTTTAGATGAAGTGAATCAGTATTTTGAACATTGGGCAACAGCACGGCAGAAATTACCTTATATGACTGATGGAGTCGTCGTAAAAATTAATCAATTTAACTTACAACAAACTCTTGGTTTTACGCAAAAATTCCCCCGTTGGGCGATCGCACTTAAGTATCCTGCGGAGGAAGTGCCTACCGTTGTGGAAAAAATTACCGTTAACGTAGGGCGTACAGGGGCAGTAACCCCCATGGCAATTATGAAACCAGTAAAATTAGCCGGCACGACTGTACAAAGAGCCACTTTACATAACCATGATCGTGTGCAAAAATTAGATGTTAGAGTGGGGGATACTGTGATCATTCGCAAAGCAGGAGAAATTATCCCCGAAGTTGTCAAGGTAATCCGAGATTTACGCCCCCCTGAAACTCAACCTTTTCCCTTTCCTACACAATGTCCTGATTGTAATTCTGAGTTAGTTCGTCCTCAAAATGAAGTAGTAATTCGTTGCATTAATAGTTCTTGTCCTGCCATTTTAAGAGGTAGTTTAATCCATTGGGCTTCCCGTGAGGCGATGGATATTCGAGGATTAGGAGAAAAAGTGGTAATTCTATTGATGGAACATAAATTAGTCAAATCTATTGCTGATTTATATCAACTGCAAGAATTTGAAATTGCTGGTTTAGAGCGAATGGGAGAAAAATCGGCGAAAAAATTAATTACTGCGATTGAAAATAGTAAAAAACAACCTTTTTGGCGGGTTTTATCTGGTTTAGGAATTCGCTATGTGGGTGCGGTTACTGCCCAATTATTAGCGGAAAATTTTGGTAATATTAATAAATTGTCTCAAGCAAAAATAAGTGATTTAGAAGCAGTTTATGGCATTGGCAGAGAAATTGCTTCGGCAGTGGTGGAATGGTTTAAAATACCTGCTAATCAGGCTTTAATTGAAAGGTTACGCCAAGCTAACTTAAATCTTAAGATGGGGAAAAACAAGACTCAGATTGATAATCGGGTAGCCAATAAAATTTTTGTGTTGACTGGTACTTTACCGACATTAAAACGTAGCGAAGCCAAAAAATTAATTGAAGAGGCAGATGGAAAAGTAAATAGTACTATTAGTGCTAAAGTCGATTATGTGGTGGTGGGAGAATCCGCAGGGGCAAAATTAGCCAAAGCCAAAAAATTAGGTATTAAAACAATTACTGAATCAGAATTATTGGAATTGTTGGGGTTAAAATTATAAATTATAAATTATAAATTATAAATTATAATTAAGAACCAAGAGGATAATAAAAAAAAATAAATAACTTTTTTTATCCATAAATTGTTTTAATATCTATTATTCTTCCCCTTTTACTTCCATATTTGAGGATTAATTCTCTCAAACGTTGACTTCTTTTTGGCAAGAGATTTAATGTGATGTTTGTGCTAACT
>CAJHXH010000839.1_pt1 | contig 14434 bp, 11 predicted proteins | sample 9198571 | NCBI WGS metagenome assembly CAJHXH01 (sample SAMEA7708301, study PRJEB35096) | sediment metagenome | biome: marine neritic benthic zone biome [ENVO:01000025]; feature: sediment [ENVO:00002007]; material: shallow marine sediment [ENVO:03000034] sea grass bed [ENVO_01000059] ... | reverse complement strand
TTAATAATCACATTTTTTGACAACTGTTAACGGAACATCTTGTCTTTCAACTGAATGAACGATCGGACAATGGGGAAAATTACCTTTATAATCTAATCTGGTCAATGTTATATAGTATAAATATTTTAAATTATTGTTCTCTTTAAGTTGCTTAAATTCTTCGTAGGAAACAACTTGAGTCTGAGGTTCTGCAAATGTTACAGATGAACTCAAAGGATCGCTAGATAAAACTTTAGCATTTTTAACACCATTATCATTAATCCACTCCATACCTTCACGCATACTTAAACCCCAGTAATCAATATCATATTGATTTTCTGCCTTGGCTAATCCACCGGATATCCGATTAAAATAAATATATTCATAGGGATGTAAAATTACCATATCAAAGACGATCGCACTTAGTAAGATGATCAGCAACGAAACAGCAAATATCCGTATATTTTTCCTTGATAGATATTGGTAAATCCAAATTAATGCAGTGGCAGAAACCACAGCTATTCCGGGCAAGATAAATAAAAATTGCCTCATCCCATCATAGATAGTTGACTTTTTGAGTATGGCAATCATTGGCATAAAAGATACCATTAGCAAAACTAAAATTACACAACCTCGTTGAATATTAGTTAATGTTTTGTATCTAGCAAAAATAAGAACTAAACCAATCAAAAATGAAATTTGCCAAATAAAGGGAATCGTGAGAAAAAGCCATTTAGGAAGATAATACCAAGGAATAGATTCAGCGGAAATAGATTGGCCTTCAAATAAAATAGTACTATCCCAACTATGTTTAGATAGATATTGCAAAGTTTCCCAAAACCAGCCGATAGGATTATACCAAGATGCAGGATGAATAATAGTTACAGTTATCGCCCAAGCGAGAAACATTAACCCGTATAAACTCCAGAAGCGGAAAAAATATCTATAAACACTTTTTCTTTCTTCTAGGCTGATGACTAGATGTGTCACCCCGACAAAAAACAATAAGAAAAATCCACCAATTCTCGTGCCTGTTATTAATCCTACTAATATTCCGTAAAGCAGAGAATAGAGAGTCAAAGGATTATTGCCTAATTTTATCTCTTTATCTTGATCTACTTTGAGATAATAACCAACTAAACAAGCCCCCAAAAAAGTGCCCAAAGTAAACATTGCCGCAAAGGGAATATCTTTAGGATTAAAAAAACTATGCCCCCAAAATCGAGGAAAAAGAGCTAAAACAACTGCTCCAAACCAAGCAGATTCAGAGCCTGCCAAAATACCAACCATTCCTGCCACAGAAAGATAAGTTACTAGAGAGAGTAAAAATGTCAAAATATGCTTAACTTGAATTCTTTTATAGAACGATTCTTTTGTTAATTCAACATCAAGCCAACCTTCACCTTTAATTCCTTTAGTTAAAATATTGTGAACTTGAAAAATAGCCTCGGCACTAACATTAAAAATAGCTCCGTAATATTTAGAATCCCCTGGTATTGGCTTACCTGTTGTAATTAAATTAAAATTATCTTGAACATCAAGTATTTGTGATTCTTCATCCCATGAAATGCCATAATTACCAACAGTTAAAAGACCAATCAACGTTATCAGGAACATTGTACCCGACAATCTAAGATAGGCTTTTTTTGATATGCGTTTAAAGGTTAAATAGAATTCTTTTATACTTGCCATTAATCTTAATTGTTGTTTATCTAAAGTTGTTGCAACATCTCCGTTAAGATAATAAAAATTGGTGTTAAGTTATTTTAAATCGATTGTAATCCTATTTTGGCAAGATTTTCAATGAATTATCATCTTAAGAAGTTAGATTTATTAGCACTAAATAATTTAAAGGGTTTTAATTCTCAAACAACCCTTGAACTAATTAATCAGTTTGCTCAGTACTGGCAAGGGTATGATAATTTGAAAGATATTTTGTCTGAGTTTTGGCAGCAAAAAAATACAAAGTATAAGATTAGTCAACAGGAAATTGAGATAGCTTATCAACAAGCTCAAGATTCTCTACAACAGCATCAACAACGGGACATTAAAACTATTTCTTTGCTAGATTCAGAATTTCCCACACAATTAAAACTAATTAAGAACCCGCCCCTATTACTATATAGTAAAGGTGAGCTAAACTGTTTACAACCATCTTTTTCCGTTGCCGTAATTGGCACAAGAAAACCTACTCAATTCGGCAAAGACTCAGCCTGGAAAATTGGATTCACTTTGGCTAAATCGGGTTTCATTGTTGTGAGTGGATTAGCATTAGGTTGCGATACTTCTGCCCATCAAGGCTGTTTACAAGCACAGGGTAAAACAGTGGCAGTTGTGGCTCACGGATTACACACTATTTATCCACCTGAAAATGAAGTTTTAGCCGAGCAAATTTTAGAGCAGGGAGGTTGTCTCATCAGTGAATATCCTTATGGAGAAAATCCTCAACCCTCTTATTTTATAGCACGCGATCGCATTCAAAGCGGTTTAAGTAAAGCCGTGATAGTAATTGAAACGGATATGCAAGATGGTACTTGGCACACGGTTAAATTTTCCCTCGCCCAACAACGGATTTTGGCCTGTGTCGCCCATCCTCCCGAAAAGCAAACGAATCAATCTAGGGGGAATCAGGAGTTAATTAAAACGGGTAAAGCCCTTGCTCTGTCTCAGCCAGAAGACTTATTAGCTCTGATTCACAAGGTTAAACAACGGTGAATTAATTGTCCATTATCCATTGTCCATTGTCCATTGTCCATTCTTTACAGATTATTAACATTTTTTACGGAACGGAAACTCTAATGATAAGCTGAAAGGTGGTCTAAATTTTGAGATTAAAGATATAATGAGTGATTTACCTTTATTATTAAGGGTTGCCCGTGGTGAAATATCCGATCGCCCTCCTGTATGGATGATGAGACAGGCAGGACGTTATATGAAAGTTTACCGAGATTTAAGAGATAAGTACCCTAATTTTCGAGAACGTTCGGAAAATCCTGACTTAGCGATCGAAATTTCGTTACAACCTTGGCGTGCTTTTCAACCAGATGGGGTGATCATGTTTTCTGATATTTTAACTCCTCTACCCGGTATTGGTATTCCTTTTGATATTGTAGAAAGTAAAGGTCCAATTATTGACCCCCCTATTCGTAGTTTAGAGCAAATAGAAAAATTACATCCTCTAGAACCCGAAGAATCTCTACCTTTTATCAAAACTATCTTGCAAACTTTAAGCCAGGAAGTGGGCAATAAATCCACTGTTTTAGGTTTTGTGGGTGCCCCTTGGACTTTAGCCGCTTATGCGATTGAGGGTAAAAGCTCGAAAAACTACGCCATCATTAAAAGTATGGCATTTTCTGAACCCTATATTCTGCATCAATTCTTAGGGAAAATTGCAGAGGCGATCGCCACTTATGTTCGTTATCAAATTGACTGCGGTGCTCAAGTGGTACAAATGTTTGACTCTTGGGCAGGAGAATTGAGTCCTCAAGATTACGAAATTTTTGCCTTACCTTATCAGAAAAAAGTAGTTGAATTGGTTAAACAAACCCATCCTGATACCCCCTTAATCCTATATATTAGTGGTAGTGCCGGAGTCTTGGAAAGAATGGCTCAATCAGGGGTTGATATTGTTAGCGTGGATTGGACTGTTGATATGGCGGAAGCGAAGCAGAGACTAGGAAAAGAGATGAAAGTACAGGGGAATATTGATCCTGGAGTCTTATTTGGTTCACCAGATTTTATTCAACAGAGAATTCATGATACAGTCAAAAAAGCTGGCACAAGTGGGCATATTCTTAATTTAGGTCATGGTGTCTTAGTTGGAACACCAGAAGATAACGTAAAAGTGTTCTTTGAAACTTCTAAACAGATTAAATATTGACCATGAACAATAGATAATGAACAATGAATAATGGACAATGGACAATGGACAATCGACAATGAATATAAACAATGAATAATGAACAATGAATATAAACAATGAATAATGAACAATGAATAATAAATAATGGACAATGAACAATGGACAATCGACAAAGATTAATAATTATTAAATCCTGTTCATCATGTAAATCCTTAAATCCTGGTCAAAATTGTTTAGTTTCAAAATAGGTATAACTAATTAATACATTTTAGTTATTATTGATCTTAGAGGGCTTTTAACTGAAATAGTTTACTAAATATCGTTAATAACCGTTAACAAATAATTTAGTAATATTTATTGTTACAAATAACCTTTACTCCATTTATACTGGACACAGGGATAAATTATCATCATCAAGATCACTAATTATGTTTAAACCTTTCTCCAACTTAGTAAAATCCTTTGGTAAAGATTCAGATCGATTATTAGCTAATCGTTATCAAATAGTTTATCAGATTGGTAAAGGGGCAATGGGAGAAGTTTACAAGGCACTCGACAAAACCAGTGGAGATTTAGCTGTTGCCATTAAATTCTTATCTCAAGCAATTATGGATGAGAAGATGTATCGTCGGTTTGAAAGAGAAGCTAAAATTAGTGCCTTATTAGGAGAACAAAGCAATCATATCGTTAAAGTTAGAGATTACGGTTCTGAAGAAAATCAAATACCCTATTATGTCATGGAATATTTAGATGGTGATGAATTAGATAAATTAATGAAAAAAAAATCACTATCTGTAGGAAAATTTTTATCTTTAACTCGTCAAATTTGTTTAGGTTTGGAATGTGCTCACAATGGCATTTTAGTTGATGGAGAATTAGCTCCCATTATTCACCGGGATATAAAACCTAGTAATATTTTTCTCGTCAAACATCCTCAGATAGAACATTTTGTTAAGATTCTTGATTTTGGAGTAGCTCAAATAAATCAATCAGATCAATCTGAGACTCAAAGACGTTTTATGGGTACTCCTGAATACTGTTCACCGGAACAAATGGCAGAGGAAGAATTAAAACCCACCTCAGATATATATAGTTTAGGAGTATTGATGTATAAAATGTTGACCAAAAAACCTCCCATTAAAGCAGAAAAACATAGTTTTCAAGGATGGTATCAAGCTCATAAACAATCTATTCCACCTAAACTACCAAGTTATCTAAACTTACCTAATGATTTAGAAAACATAATTATGAAATGTCTGCAAAAGTCTCCTTCTCAACGTCCTCAAAGCATGGGTGAGATTTTAAAAGTAATTACCCCCCTAGAACGAGAATATAATCAAAATATTTCCTCTGATTCTGTTAAGGTTGATTTCGGCTCTACTTCAACTCCTTTACTCCCACTAGAGGATGTTTATCGTCAAAGTAGTTGGCCAAATAACAAACCACAGCGAAAAATTGTTTTTCCCAGTCTAACCGAAGCCAAAGAAGGGACATTTGTGAGTTTGTGGACAATGCTAGAAACTTCCGAAATTCAATATTTTCAACCTAATAAAACTTTTTGTTTTAATCATTTTCTGTTTAAAACTGATCCCCATCCGATGGTTTTGTGGATTAATTTAATTTATAACCGTCAGTATGAACCAAAATGGCTACCTTGTTATTTAGATTTTAAAACAGATATAGGTCGTCAAATTGCTACTAATTTAGTTAAGAATAATCTCTATCATATTTTATTATTTGCTCTGGAAAAAACACAAAAATATCAAGAATTAATAACAGGAAAAATTAGTCCTGATAAAATAAAACAGTTACAAAGTTTTATTGTTAAAACTGCTTCATGGGCAGGAAAGAAACAGCCTGAAGTTAGTAAAATTGCTTTGAAGAAACAATTTGAGTCGGTTAAAAATAAAATTTTAGCGGCAATTGATAGTAAGAAATAACAATAAATATGATACTTTTTGCAATTATCAAATAACAATTAAATTACTGTTTTTTTTCTGTAAACAGCTCATTTTCATAAATTAAACTTATTCATAAAACGTTGATCAAGATATTGTTTCAGAAGCCATAATAACGGTGATTCCCATCCGATATATCCCCAAGATAAAATTGCACTTTTTTCTCCTGTACCGATTAAATTTAGATATTGTGAGGGAGGTTGATAATTTTTGAGTTTTTTTCCAGTTATAAATCTGACTAAATTTTTATAAAGTGGTTTACCTTGTCTGACGGCAAAAACTCCTGCTTTAGGACGAGGAAAATTAATTATAGTCGCAATATCCCCAGTGGCAAAAATATAATCAAAATTCAGAGCTTGTAAAGTATCTTTTACAAAAATAAAACCATCTTGATTTGTCGCTATTTTACTATTTTTTAACCAATGACTGCCTTGAGCTTGAGTCACTAAAAAAGTATAATTTGATTTAATTATTAAATTAGGGTGACAAATTATCTGCTGATTTTCAACCGTTTTTACTTCTGTATTCAAATAAAGATTTATCTGTTTTTGTTTAAGAATTTCTGTTAACTTATAACCCACCCATTCATTATGATGAGGAAGCAATTTTTCCCTTCTATGAATTAAATTAATAGTTAAATTTGCTGGTGACAAAATTGAGCTTAAACGGGTGTGCATATTTAAAGCTAATTCAACTCCCCCTGCACCGCCACCAATAATAGCTAAATTTAATGGTTGTTGCCGATTTTTTGCACATTTATTAATTATTTTTTGCCAATTTTCTAATAAATTAGCTACGGGTTTAGCGGGAATTGTAAATAAATTTGCTCCTTTAATTTCACTAGGTTTAGGAGTGCTACCAATATCGACAGACAGAACATCAAAACTAATAATTCTTCTTGACTGACAAATAATTTGTTTTCCCACAGCATCAACATCAATAACTTGATCAATAATTAATTCTGCTTGAGCGAATTGTGCTAATTTAATTAAATTAATATGAGCTTCTTCATAGCTATAATAACCAGCTAAGTGAGCCGGTAACATTCCAGAGTAAGGAGTTTTTTCTACATTACTAATTAGAGTTAATTTAACTCCTAATACTGGTTTTTGTACCCACAATTTTAAGCAAATTACGTGGCTATGCCCTCCACCAATAAAAACTAAATGAGGCATAATTTAATTCTAAGATAAAAAGTATAATTAATTTTTCTATAATATAAAAAAAGTCAAATATCAAAACTAGATTAATATTTTAGTTCCGTAGTGATTAATGGAGTGAAGCTCTTTCTGTTACTACCTATCGCCCTTAAAAGATTATCTGAAGTACCCCAACCCAGATATTATAATTCTTGCAGAATTCAGGCAATAGGCAATAGGGGAATATTTATAGTTTTGGCATTTTATCCCAGTTACCATAATTTATTCTCGGTTTTTTTATGCAAAAGGTCTATTGTTCCAATAAATCTTCAGGTGAAGACTCTAGAATTAAAGCGCGGGCAAGAACTTTTGTTGCATCAATTAACGGTATGCCGTTTATTTCGTCGTCTGTTAGTGCAAGTGGAATCTCTGTGCATCCCAAAATAATTACCTCTACTCCTTTGCTAACCAAGTATTTTATTCCTGTATGTAAATTTTTCCTTGCTTGTGCTGTAACAGGACTTGATTGTGCCTTTATCCCATAATCTGTATTGTAGATAGCAGGATGAATATAGCAATTCTGGATTTCTTCTGAAACTTGAATTCCAACCAAGCCATACTGAGACAAACAGTTCGGATAAATATTTGAAATATATGTTCCTGTTGTTGATAAAATACCGACACTGACCACGGATGGGTGCTGTTCTTTGATATACTTGGCTACCTCATTTATCATGTGAATCAGCTTTACTTCTTTGGGCATTCTCTTGACAATTTCCCTGAGTATTGGAGGTGCATGAGCGGTATTACAGGGCATACTAATTACTGAAGCCCCATGTTTGTATAAAGTGCAAATAACTTCTGATATGGCCTTAGCCGGATTGACATCGGATTTTCCTAACAAGAATGCTGTTCGATCAGCTATTGAATGAGGTACAGACAACATTACTACGGGCAAATGGTCTTGATCGCATGAAACCTTCGTTTGATTGAATATTTTTCGGACAAGATCAATCCCCGCATATGGTCCTATCCCTCCCACTACTCCGATCATCTTCTTATCGTTTGTATTCATGTTTTTTAGATATCTCCGAAAAAGAAATAAAGTTTAATCTTTGAAATTTTTAGTTCAGCAATTCTACATTGTGAATTCTGCAAGAATTCTATTATTTAGATTGACAATTATCACAATGACCACAACGAAAATTTTTACCAACAGAAAAACCAAAGGCTGATAATAAAAAACCCCAACGACAAGTTTTAGTGGTTAAATATTGATGGGTTTGTTGAGTTAATTTTTTTTGCTTATCAATAAGTAAATTAATAGATTTATCAGGATTATTAGGAGTTAATTGATAATGAAAAGGATCAAGCCATTGTAATTGTTTACCACTATTAAGCATAGATAAATAAAGTAGAAAATCATTATCCCTTATTTTTGTCCGCAACTCATCTAAATTACCCTGCTTAGGAATCTTCTTTAAAATTTGTTTCGCTCTTTGATATTTTTTGATTAACTGATTATTAAAAAATAAAAGTTTTTGTTTATCTTCAGGATTTAACCAACCACTAGGCTCACTAATTAAAGTCATCGCTTCAGTTAATTTCCCGTCTCTACCTCCTCTTCCTACTTCTTGGATATATTCAGATAATAATAAGGGTGCTTGGTAGTGAAAAATCCATCTTAAATTAGGTTTATTAATACCCATACCAAAAGCAGAAGTACACACCACAAACTTAATTTTTTCGGCTAACCAATCAGCTTCAATTTCTCTCCTAGCATTACCAGTTAAACCAGCATGATAAACCCTAGTGCCATAACCTAAACTCATTAACAAATTGACTATTTCTTCTCCTTCTCGGCGAGAGCGAATATAAACTAATCCGCTTTGTTTTTGTCGTTGCTGAATAAAATTAATTAACTGTTTTTTCCTACCTTTAGGAGTCCAAATTGTCTTAACTTTTAATTGAAGATTAGGGCGATAAGGACTTAATAAAAACTGTTGTGGGTTAACTAATTTTAATGATTCTGTAATCACTTTTTGGGTTTCTTTATCTGCTGTTGCAGTAAAACAGGCGATCGGAAAATCTGGTTTTACTATTGACTTTTTACTTCTAAACGGATTATAATGAGATAAACTGGGGCGAATACTACCTAAACGACGATAAGCAGGGCGAAAAGTTTCCCCCCACTGGGCTAAACAATGAGCTTCATCAATGATTAAACTATTAATTAAAGTTAATGGTGAAGATATAATTTCCCAAATCGGTTTACTTAATAAAGTTTCAGGAGAAAGATACAGTAATCTAAATTTTTGATCTTTTAGCCCTTGCAAAGTTCTTTTTCTCTCTGGCTTAGGAATTTCGCTATGTAAAATCGAAGCTGGTAATTTTTTTGTCCGTAACTCTTGTACTTGATTTTCCATTAATGCAACTAGCGGTGATACCACCAAAGTTAAACCTTCTTGCAATAAGGCGGGCAATTGAAAACAAAGAGATTTTCCCCCACCAGTGGGCATAACAATTAGACAATCTCTCCCAGCTAATAAGGCTTGGATAATGTCACCTTGAGGCGGACGAAAATCATCATAACCCCATATTTGTTTTAAGGTATTTTTAATATTTTGGTAATTGGTATCTTGATCAATCATAATCTCTATATTCCCAGTCAATAAAAAGTAAAATCAATTGTAGGTTGGGTTGAAGAATGAAACCCAACACCCCCCTTAATACTCAGCAGGGCTGTTTCATTTTCAAGAAATCTCTGTTTAGAGGGGGCAGACAAGGTGGACAAGGAGGAATAAGTACTATATCTGGGAGAGTGTTTGGAAACCAAACCCCTACAAATGGCGTATTTTCTATCTAGATACTTTAACCATAATAAGCTGGTTCATTGCCTTTTTTCCATTTAATATTACAACCTAAACTCGGTTTTTGCTCTTCACTAATAGCTTTACCTGCTAATAAACATTCAATGGCAGTGCGTAAATCTTTCCCCGTAACAGGAATATCCAAACTAGGGCGACTATCATCTAGTTGTCCACGATAAACTAACTTAAATTCAGCATCAAATAAATAATAATCGGGAGTACAAGCCGCTTGATAAATCTTAGCAACTTCTTGGCTTTCATCATAACAAACAGGAAAATTAAAGCCTTCTTCCTCTGCCATTAATTTCAGATTGGCGGGAGAATCATCGGGATAATTTTCCACATCATTAGCACTAATTGCCACAATACCTAAATCTTGAGGAATATAATCCTGTCCAATTTTGGCTAATTGAGTTTTTACGTGCTTAACAAAAGGGCAATGTTGACAAAGAAAAATAACTAATAAACCTTTTTTACCCTGAAAATCATTGAGAGAAATCATCTTACCCGACACACTATCAGGCAGAGAAAATAGGGGTGCTTTTGTGCCAAGGGGAAGCATAACCGAAGGAGTACGGGCCATAATCTTAAATTATCTTTAAATTTCTCGAAATAATACTTTATAGAAGCAAATCTATTGATTATAGTTTAGCAAATTATGGTTAACAGAGAGTAATATATAATAACTAAATCGAGATAGGAAAATTTTATAAACATTAAATAAAAAGAACTAACTATTAAGTATCAATTCAGTCAATATTCCTTTTTGTAACATTGCTAGATTTAGTAAATATTCAGTTTTGTCGAAATATTCTGTTAAAGGTTTAAGTGTTGACAAAAGAAAATAGAGGATACGAGCATCACTCCAAAAGGTGTGAAACAAAAAAAATAATTCCGGACTTTCAAGCCCAGCACCACACCGAAGTCAGGACAAGCTTAAGGCGTGGGTAATTCGCTCATTCGCACTTTTCCAAATTAATTCTTAATTCTTAATTCTTAATTCTTAATTCTTTCTGACTTCCATCCTGCACCATCAGTAACCCAAATAAATTTAATTCCTTGTGCATTCCAATACTCGTTCATTTTGACATATTCAATAGCAGTTGATTTCAGTTTTGAACCACCTCCACCATAAAAATTTGTTTCAATAAAATAAAGTTTCCCCTGATTATTAATGGCAAAATCAATAATTCTGCTTGATTTATCAACCTTAATCTCAATACCCCAATTTTCTTTGATTTTTTTACCAGTTGCTTGAGGAATATATTTGATATTTAAGTTGTTAGCAGTTTCTTTGACAAAATTTTCTACCAAAACTTCCATAAGATGTCCACCTCTGTTTTTTCTCCCATTACTCTCTAAACCTACTTCAACACCAGTAGCATAATCAACAATATTTTTTATGTTCTTATTTTCAATAATATCGGCGAATCCAGAATTTATAAAAAAATCGGCTAAATTAGAAATTTCCTGTTTCGTTAAATTTCGTTTCTTAAAATTATATTTTTGGTAAATAAATTTTTTAGTATCAATTAGTACGTCTATTGAATCTTGACGAATTGCCAACAAAAGAGGAAAGGCTTTTATCACATTTGGATATTCTGATATTAAGGCCATTATTTCCTCTCTTATGTTTTCTTTACCAATAAGAACATTTAATAAATTAAGCTCTTTTTCTATGGGTTTAATATTTTGTAAAACTTTTTTCCAGTTAACAAAATAATCCCATTGAGTAATTTTTTCTTTAAATGATGATGATAGCAGTTTAAATAGTTCATCATCTGTTGATACATGATTAAGTTTACACAGTAATTTCATCTAAGTTTTATTTATTTCTGTTGGTTATTAATAACTCATTTAATTTACCTCGTTTAGCTCCGTTTGAATTAATATTTCTTCGTGCTAAAACTCTATCAATTTTATATTTTTTGTATAATTCATCGAAAAAATTATTTTCAGGATTTGTTGCTTTGACATCAGAGTTACTTAAAATCCAATAACAATTTAGTTTATCTAATTTATCGCAAAATTTCTTGAGCCGTATTTGTTCATCATCATTAAATTGATTACTTGCATAAGAATTAAAACTTGAGGTGTCAGTTAATGGTTTGTAAGGCGGATCTAAATAAAAAACACTATTTTTAGTAGCATATTTAAGAGTATTTTCAAAATCACCATGTAAAATTTCAACATTCTGTAATGATTCACTTACGGCTAAAAGATTATCCTGATCACAAATCATTGGTTTTTTATAACTACCAATAGGTACATTAAACTCATTTTTTTTATTGACACGATATAAACCGTTAAAGCAGGTTCTATTTAAAAAAATAAATAAAGCTGTTTGCACTATTTTATTGGAAGTTCGTTGGTTAAATAAATCTCTCTTTTCATAATAATATTCCTTTTTTGCTTCTTGGTTATCGAGAAAATAATAGTATTCACTTTGCAATTGTTTTAATCTGTTTATCAGAGGTTGAACATTAGTTTTTATTGTTTTATACGAATTAATCAAATCCAAATTAATATCATTTATGATCGCCTTTTTTAAGTTGGGATAGTTATTTAAAACCCAAAATAAAACAGCACCACTGCCCACAAATGGCTCAATATAAGTAAATTCGTTATGACTTTTACCCTGAAATTCTGAGCTTATGGTTTCTAACAATTGTGTCTTACCACCCGCCCATTTCAAAAATGGTTTCCCTTGTCTTGTATTCATTTATTCTCCATTCTACTCAAAGCATAATTTATAATTTTACTACTTTACCTAATATTGTTAACTAGCGATCGAATATTAAAGAAATAGCAGCACAGAATTTTATAGCGATACATAGATTAAATGACAAATTTTTGGTGATTCTGTATAAATTGTAAACTTTTAACAGTTTAAGTTAATCTAGATTAAATTATGATTAAAATCAAGTTAAGGATATGAATCAAATCACCAGTAATACTCAACAGTTATATGATCAAGTATTGTCTCTGTTGAAAAAGGTAAAGGAAAAAGATGATGCTTCTACATTAGTTCAAGTCTGTCAATTGCTGAATAATCAAACAAAACCAAATGCAACGACAACCAAGCCAGAAATAGCACAACCTGTTACTAAGACTAAAACAGAAATTAAAGATAAATTTCAATATTTTTATTTAAAAGTAGAGCCATTATTAGAGCCATTATACGAGCACCCTGCTAGGGAAAAATTGATAAGGGAAGTTTATTCTCTCCTACAAGATAATTTTGCTGAGTGTGTAGCTGAAAATTTGCATAAATGGAGTGAGAATAATGTTCAGTTAATCACCTATGGTGACAGTATAATTAACCGTGATCAAGAAAAACCTTTAGTTACTTTAGCTAATTTTTTAGAAAAATATTGGCAAGATACTATTACAGGCGTTCATATTTTACCATTTACCCCTTATAGTTCTGATGATGGGTTTGCAGTCATCGATTATTTACAAGTTAATCCCGATTTAGGAGATTGGGATGATATTCGCCGCATCGCTTCCCATTTTTATTTAATGGTTGATTTAGTGATTAATCATGTTTCGAGTCAACATAAATGGTTTAAAGAGTTTAAGGAAAATATTAAACCCGGTTGTGATTATTTTATCGAAGCAAATCCTCACCAAGATTTATCCAAAGTAGTACGCCCTCGCAGTACCCCCCTATTAACGGAAGTGGAAACTAAACAAGGGAAAAAGTATGTTTGGAGTACTTTTAGTAAGGATCAAATTGATGTAAATTTTAGCAATCCAGATGTTTTATGGGAATATCTCAAAATAATTATTTTTTATGTCAAATTAGGAGCTAAATATATTCGCCTTGATGCTGTCGGTTTTTTATGGAAAAAAGTTGGTACTTCTTGCATTCACCTCCGGGAAACTCATACTATGGTTCGTCTTTTGCGGGAAATATTGCAAATTCTAGATCCTTCTGTTGTCCTAATTACTGAAACTAATGTACCTAATCGGGAAAATCTTAGTTATTTTGGCAATAGGAATGAAGCCCACATGATTTATAGTTTCAGTTTGCCGCCATTGTTAATTAATGCTTTAATACAAGGAAAATCAGATCATCTGAAAACATGGACACAGCGAATGCGCCCGGCACCAAGGGGTTGTGCTTTTTTTAATTTTACTGCCTCCCATGACGGTATTGGTTTGCGTCCAGCAGAAGGATTATTGTCAGAAAATGAACTGCAAAAATTGCTAGATACCATGCAGGAATTTGGTGGCAGAATCAGTTATCGTCAAAAACCAGATGGTAGCCACTCACCTTATGAGATTAATATTTCTTGGTTTGATGCGATGAAAGGTACAATTAAAGGGGAGGATGAATGGCAAATCGATCGCTTTATCTGTTCTCAAATTATTATGTTAGGGTTGGAGGGAATTCCCGCTTTTTATATTCATAGTTTATTAGCAACTCCTAATGATGAAGAAAATGTCAAAAAAACAGGGCAAAATCGCTCAATTAACCGTCATAAATGGTCTGTACAAGAATTAGAGGAATTATTAGCTAATCCGAAGACTCCTCAATTTATTATTTGGAAGCGATTATCTCACATTATTAAAATTCGCCGTAATCAACCTGCTTTCCATCCTAATGCCACTCAATATACT
>CAJHXH010000275.1_pt1 | contig 14480 bp, 18 predicted proteins | sample 9198571 | NCBI WGS metagenome assembly CAJHXH01 (sample SAMEA7708301, study PRJEB35096) | sediment metagenome | biome: marine neritic benthic zone biome [ENVO:01000025]; feature: sediment [ENVO:00002007]; material: shallow marine sediment [ENVO:03000034] sea grass bed [ENVO_01000059] ... | reverse complement strand
GAGACTTTCTCAACATTTTTCTCTTTTTTATTCTATGCCATATCCTATTATTCACATAGAAATTACTAAACCTCTTCCTTGTATTCAGATTAAACCAGAGGAAACGGGAATTGCCTTAGTTATCCGTTATTGCGATCGCCCTATTGGATTTATTATTAAAGAATTAACTGCTGATTCTAATCTTAGTCAATCTGCTTTACAAACTCTCCTCAGTGAAAAAATGGCAAGTAAAGTAATCCAAGAAAAAATCAGAGAAGAATTAATTAAGACTCCTCCACCTTCTTCATTTCCTAGTTTAACCGTGGCAATTTGTACAAAAGATCGTCCTGATAATGTAACTCGTTGTTTGACAGAATTACAAAAACTGAAAATCCCCGACAATTTCACGAATATTGAGATTTTAATTGTAGATAATGCTCCTAGTGATGATCAAACAAAAGAGGTGGTTCGTAAATTTGCTGGGGTGCGTTATGTGCGAGAATTAAAAGTAGGGTTAGATTTTGCCCGCAATCGAGTGTTAAAAGAAGCAAACACCGAGTTAATCGCTTTTTTAGACGATGATGTCGTAGTCGATCGCCAATGGTTGTTAGGATTAATAGAGGCTTGGACAGAAAACCCTGATGCAGGAGCTTTTACGGGGATGGTGTTACCTTATGAGTTGGAAACAGAAGCACAAATTTTATTCGAGTTAAGGGGAGGTTTTGGAAGGGGTTTTGAAAAAATTCGCTATGGTAAGATTTTAGTTGATAATCCTCTTTATCCTTGTGGCGCAGGAATTTTCGGGGCTGGCTGTAATATGGCTTTTCGTCGGGAGTTGTTACTAAAAATAGGAGGATTTGACGAGGCATTGGATACAGGTGCATCTTTACCGGGTGGAGGAGATTTAGACATTTTCTATCGAGTAATTCGTGCAGGTTATCCTCTTATTTATGAACCCTGTTACCTAGTTTATCACCAACATCGCCGAGAAATGGCTCAATTACGCCGTCAATATTGGAGTTGGGGCTTAGGCTTTATGGCATTTGTGGTTAAATCCTCTGAAAATGATCCCTCCCAACGCTCTAAATTTCGTGCTTTAGTACAGTGGTGGTTTAAAGATCAATTTTTACAATTAATTAAAAGTTTACTAGGGAAAAATATTTTATCTCCAGATATGATTTTAGCGGAATTATGGGGAGGAATTCAGGGATTATTAGGGGCATATCAGCGATCGCAACAAAGAACAGCAAAAATTCGTGAATTAAACTAACTATTTTAAGTTTCAATACCGCCCCTATATGCTGTCTATGGTTTCCTCGACAATATTGCCTAAATCATCATCAAATCGTTGAATAATTTCTAATAATTTAGCGACAACTCGATCATAGATTTTTGTACGCTGTAATAGTTTTGGTTTTTGATTACAGGCATTGATTACTGTTTCTCGCAAGGGTTCTTTACCTGTAAAATGATAGGTATTAATCATCTTATTGATCGCTTCTTCATTGAGATTTTCTGCTTCACAAAGTTGTTTTACTGCTTTAATTCGCTCTTGATTCCAAAATTCATTAAAGACCTTTTCTAGTTTTTCTTCAGGTTCAATTTGAGGCATTCGAGTTTCAATGAATTTGGTAATAATATCTCGTTTTTTACGTAATTGGGTTTCTTTATCAAGTAACTTAAGGATAGAAGCTTTTTTCTGTTGATACTCTTCTTTTTTATTCTCGTCTTGACTCTCTCGTTGAAGTTGGGCTAATAGTTTCAGGATATAAGCTACATTGATTTCATCCCTTTGGATTAATTCTAGTTCAAAGTCAATTTCTTCTACTAGGGACTCTTTTTCTTCTTCATTTCGGTTTCTGGTTTTGTCGTAAATATCTAGATATTTGCTCTTATAATCCTCAAAAGTTTGCTCATCCAGATGTAAATCTGAAAAATCAAACTCGGTAAAGGATTTACTGACATTTAGTAACCGTATTAGATTACGGAAGGCTTTGACAAACTCAACTTGATCGTCTTCACTGATAAGTTTATTAACATCATTGGGAATAGATGCGATCGCTCTTAAGTTTTGTACACCTTCATTAAAGGCGTTGATATAATGCTCATAGGGTTCAATGAAAATCTCTTCTTTAGCGTCAGGATCTGAAAATAGAGCGATCGCTTGGTCTGTATTGTTTTTGAGGTTACGAAAGCAAACTATATTTCCTTGAGATTTTAATTCCCCTAAAATGCGATTTGTTCTTGAATAGGCTTGAATTAATCCATGATATTTGAGATTTTTGTCCACATAGAGGGTATTGAGTTTTTTGACATCAAAGCCAGTTAAATACATATTTACTACTAAAAGAATATCAGCCCTTTCTTGGTCTGGAAAATCTTCTCTATCTCTGTCTTTCATCCGTTTGGCAACTTCTTTGTAATAGGTGTAAAAGGCTTTACTATCTTTAACTGAGTGTTGAGTTTGGTACATCTGGTTATAATCAGTGATGAATTGCCCCAATTTATCCCGACTATGGTTAGTTTGTAGGGTATTGCCTGTAATCTCAAAATCAGGTTCGCCAATTAAGCCGTTAGCCTCTTCATCATCTTCATTAACACTAGGGGTAAAAACAGTTATCACCCTTAAATCATGTTGCTTACGTTTAAAAGTTTCATAGTAAGTAATTAAGGTATCAACATTACTAACGCACAGCATAGCGGAAAACTTTTTATGATGGGTTTTGCGGTTGTGTTGAGCAATAATCCAATCGACGATCATCGAGATACGCTCAGAGTCTTGATAAAATTCTTTATCTAACTTGATTTCCTCAATTAATGAGCCATCTTGGCGTTTGAGTTTTCCCCAATACTCTACGGAAAATTTAAGTACATTCTCATCGGCGATCGCATTAGTTATCACATATTTATGTAAGCATTCTGTAAATAAATCTTTGGTGGTGCGTTTACCGTGTTGATTACTCACAGAGTTATCGGCAAATATGGGTGTACCTGTAAAGCCGAACATTTGGGCTTTGGTGAAATATTTAACGATATTTTTATGGGTTTCTCCAAATTGTGAGCGGTGACATTCATCAAATATAAAGATAATGGGTTTCTCTTTGAGGTTTTCCATTGCCGATTCATGCTTGGGTTTTTTAATGGCTGTGTTTAGTTTTTGAATGGTAGTGACAATGAGATTATTTTCCCCTGCCATTTGTTTAACTAATTGTTTAGTATTGTCGGTAGTATCTACACAATCGGGACTAAAAAAGTTAAATTCTCGGCTGGTTTGATAGTCTAAATCTGCTCTATCTACCACAAAGATAACTTTATGGACGTGGGGCAATTTGGTTAATATTTGAGCGGCTTTAAAGCTAGTAAGGGTTTTACCTGAACCTGTGGTATGCCAAATATAGCCGTTTTTATTGGTTTCTTTTACCCTTTCGATAATGGCTTCGACGGCATAGTATTGATAAGGGCGTAATACCATTAATACTTTATTGGATTCGTGTAAGACGATGTAGCGACAAATCATTTTAGAAAGGTGGCATTTTTCTAAGAATAAATCGGCAAAGTCATCGAGTTGGGTAATTAGGTTATTATTTTCATCTGCCCAATAAAAGGTTTGTTTATATTCTTGTTTGCGGTTATTGGCGTAGTAGCGAGTATTAACACCGTTGGAAATGACAAAGATTTGCACATATTGAAACAGCCCGTTATCTGCCCAAAATGAATGCCGTTGATAGCGGTTAATTTGGTTAAAGAAAGGCTTCTTTTAGTTCTAATCCTCGGCGTTTGAGTTCAATTTGTACTAGGGGTAAGCCGTTAATTAACAAGGTGACATCGTAGCGATTTTTATATTTACCTTGCTGAGTGATTTGATGAGTTACTTGATATTGATTTTGACACCAATGTTCGAGGTTTAAAAATTCTAAATAAAAGGTAGTGCCGTCATCTCGTGGTAATTCCATTTTATCTCTTAAGCGTTTAGCCCTTTCAAAGACATTACCTTTATCGAGGTGGTTAAGAACTTTTTTAAATTCTTCAGGGCTAAGTTGAATTTGGTTATGTTTTTCCAGTTGGCTTTTTAAGTTGGCTTTAAGTTCATCTGAATTGGTAATATTAACAGCCTCATAGCCTAAGCCTGTTAAGCGTTTGATTAGATTTTCTTCTAATTCTTGTTCTGATTGAGGCATGATTATCTAGTTAGTTTGAATTGATATATTTTTTTTTAAGAATTATGATTATCAGAAAAAATACTAAGATTAGGATAGGTTAAAATGGCATTATCTTCAGTCATAATTGTTAAGTTATCCGCTAAGGATTGAGCTATTAAAAGGCGGTCAAAGGGGTCTTTATGTAATAAGGGAAGTTGGGTAAGATGATGAAGACTTTTTTCCTCAATAATTATACTTTTAATCAGATTTTCTTTTCTTTTTTCTGGTAGATAAATTTCTGGCGATTCAGGAAAAGAGAGCTTTCCTATTTGATATTTAATGATACATTCCCAAACTGATGCAACGCTTAAAAATATCTCGTTGTTAGGGTTTTTTATCTCATTTAACCACTGAGTTTTTAGGCGATTATCGTTGTCAATTAGCCATAAAAATATATGGGTATCAAGGAGAATTTTCATTGGTAAAAACTGTTTAATATCTCATCTGGTAAGGGTTCATTAAAGTTATCGGGTACGTTAATTTTAGTTTTTGTTTCTATAGTGGGGCGTGGTTTATTTTGTTGTTTTAAATACTCACAAATAATATCAATTTCTTCGTTTGATAATGGGTTTAATGGATCTAATTCTTGATGGTTTTTCTTGAGATATTCCCATTTGTTGATAATCTGTTGAGTATCTTTTTCTATTTCTTGTCTTAATCTTAATTTATCTTCTATTGGTAATTGTTTTACCAGTCTTAATATTTGCTCAAAATTTAACTGTAATTGATACATTTTTACCTCTTTTTAATAATTAATTATTCTCACATAAAATCACTTATTTTCTTCTCGCCAAGCCTTTTTTTGCAGAGAATCAATATTAATATCTCTATTTTTCCAAATTCCTGCTACTGCAAAGAAGTCTTTTTGATTAACATTTATATTCTCACCTATCTCATTTTCAGATAGAGGAATATTTTCTGCTTTCTTCATGCTAATTCTTTTAAAGCATTACAATATTTATTACTTCCTTGCTCATAAATTTTCATTGCTTCTTGTAATTTTGAATCATCACCAATCCCCACCCACATCTCAGATAGAGGAATTGTTTGCCCAGTTAAGGCTTCTTTAAGCCCTTGTTTAATACCTTCTATTACTATCTCATCAGCAGTATCATCAAGATCTATATTTGTTTTTTCAATTAAATATTGTAAAACTTCTTTTTGTTCATTATCTGAAAGTTCATCTATTAATTTAAAAACTTGATCTTTGATAATTTGTACAGTTAACATGATTTTCTCTATTTATTTTTTTATTTTAATTTATTTTTGAGTATATATACTTTTCAATTGCTGTTAAGCGTTTAATTAAACTTTGCTCAAGTTGTTGTTCTGATTGTACCATCACTTTTTAATCTGATTCTTCTAACAATTCTTGTTCATCAAGAAAGTCTTGTAATTTAATCTCATAATCCCCATAATAAAGTTTATATAAAGCTCGACTATAAAGTACTTTGCCCTCACAAGGATACATTCCATCTAGGTAGTCATTAAACTCTGAGTTATCATCATTTTTTTGAAGCAGTTTAGCAGCTTTAGAGACTAGACTATTGGTTGTGCTAGAAGAACCTTTGTTTAAGTCTTTTATCTCTACACTAGAATCTATATCTGTGATTATCGTTTTACAAATACTTTGAAGTAGAGAGTTACAAGAATCTAAACTAATACCCGTGTTTAAATCTTGATGATAAGTTTCAATAGCATTAATAAATTCAGCAAAGAAATTATAATATTCAAAATCAGGAAATTCATGTTTATGTCTATTTATTAAGTTCTTTAAACTATTCATTGCTTGTTGTTTATCTTTAAAGTCGATAAATTCAATAAATTTAATTACTTCTTCCTGTTGTTTAGGTGTAAATTGGTTTATCTTTTGAATAGCAGATTCTAGGCTTAACATATTTAATTTATTTCTTTTTATTCAGATCTTGCACGAGCGTAAAAATCCCACCTCGAAATTAATTTCGAGGCTAATAACTGCCGTTATCTAAAGATAACTCAAATATTTACTGCATTTAGTTTTGAGTTCAATTTATTGAACGATCGCTTTTAGCTTTGAAATTCATTTCAAAGGGGGTTTATGATCAAGGGGCAAGATCTGAATTTTAATAATTCTATAATAAATTTTGCTCTCTAATGCCAACACTGCCACCATGTTGTTATACTTCGTCTAGTTTATTAAACTAAGTTTAAAAAAGATGGAAGTAATCAATATTCACCAAGCTAAAACACAACTTTCGCAACTTTTAACCCGAGTGCAACAGGGAGAAAAAATTATCATTGCTAATCGAGGCAAACCAGTAGCATTATTGAGTCAGTATCAAGAACCTCAACTTTCAGAGCGTATTCCAGGGCGTTTACGTGGTCAATTTACTGTACCTGACGATTTTAACCAACCTGATGAAGATTTAATTAGCTTATTTGAAGGAGAAAAAGATTGAGATTATTAGTGTTTTAGTTTTTTTTTAAGGCGTAACAACAGGAGTTAACCATTGTTGAGTTTGCGAACTCCAGACAACGGTAAATTTATCTTGATGAATAGAACAAAGGGCGGTTGTTTCTCCTTTTTTATTGATAAATTCAATCTCAAATACTCCATCTCCATAGTCATCTACAATTGTTCCTTGTTCTCCTTTTCTGAGGCTATCTTGAGGAATATCTGTAAGAAGTTGGATTACGTCAAATAATTCTGGTTTGTTCATCTTCCTATAATACATAACGTGGTTAATTGAGCTACAGTGGTGTTAAATTTTACTATCCATCCTGTTCTAATTTTTTCTTTTTGTTCTCGATAATTTCCTAGTATTTCTAGATCTACTTGAAATATTCTCCCATAATTATTAGGCTGACGTTCTACGGCATTAGCTGTTAAGGCTTGTTCTCGGATCTGCTGTTCTAGGAAACTATAGTTATCTTGAGTATAGCCTAAATGTCTTTGAAACATATAGGCTTTATCTCCTCCTAATGGGTGATTAATATTGAGAGCATATTTAGGGATTTTAGCTGGAGGGATAACAATATCGGTGACAATATCTTGGAGTTTCATAAAAGGAAAAATTTTTGAGCGGTTTTTTTGATTAGGAAAATTTTATTTATATCACACAAACATCTTTTGTAATAAGCCTTGTTTAAATTTCTCCATCCCCTCAATTTGTCGCTCCACTGCTTCTATTTTTTTGTCAATTGCTGTTAAAAATTCTGCTATTTTTTCTTGTTCTTTAATATCAGAAGGAATGATAACTTTTAATTTTGTTAAATCTTTACTATAGATATGTTTAACAGTAGTTCCTGAAACAAAACTGATAATTTTTTTCTTTTCAAAGTTTAAAAGATAGGATAAAAATATAGAATAAATACTTCTTTTTGGTCTTAAAATATTCATATCACCACCCAATAAAACATTTTTTTCTAAAATTGTACTAGCAGTTGCTAAACCATCAGGCGTTACGTCAGATGTTGGCATTAAAATATCACCTATTTCACTTTTAAACCCATCATCAATATTTGTCCGTGATTCTATTTTATAAATAACTTCTTTGTAAATTGTGAATAATTGACCATAATGGATACATAAATTTTTCCCATTAGTATTCAAATCAGATTTTGATAGTGTTCCTCCTCTATAAAAATCAACTAAATCCTCTAACTTTTTCTTTTGCCAATCAGGAAAATTTGAACCGTCATCATTTTTAAAGCGAATTTGTTGGGAGAACATTTTTTGCATTACTCCCCGTTTATAGGTTTGTAATAATTCCTTTTTTCGCCTTAATAAGTTTAATTTGCGATCGCATTACCCTAAAAATTTCGCTATCTTTTCTTGTTCTTCAAGTGATGGAATTAAAATTTTAATAGATAAAATAGTTTTATTTGATGTATGTTTAACAGTTGAACCAGTTGCATTTTTAAGAATAACTTTTTTACAAATCTGTGAGTTTAAAACATAAAACAAAAAAAATCTTGATAATAAGGATTGTTCTTTAATAACAATTTTCCCAATTCGTTGATTGTGAAGTACCGTTTTCTCTGATTCAAGAAATATTGAATTTCCTAAAATATTCATTTCTTTTGTTAAATCAGTCATTACGATAAGTAAATCACCTTTAGATAAAATATATTCTTCTTGAACTTCTCCTTGATAATACTTAGTATTAGAGCCAAAATATAAATTACCGTTAATGTGAAAATTTCCTGGAGTCAATAAAATTTTATCTGTCTCATTAGTAGAAAAAAATTTACTTGAAAAGGCATAACCATTCTTTAATTTTATAACTTCATCAAGTTTCTTCTGTTCCCAATCCCCTGTAAACTCAGGAAATCTTAAATCAGGAACATTTTTTTTAACTTTCTTAATCATAATAATAATGTATTACCTGAAGAGTTAATAAAATTTTAATTAAATAAAAGTTTAATTAGTTCATCATAAGTTAAACAATGATGATTAGCTACATCTTTTAAGACTGAATTTAATGTACCAATTCGTATCGGATTATGATTAGGAATTGTCAGAGAATGTTTACCATTTTTATTAGTAGTTAACCTGATATGACTGCCTGTTTGTCTAGTCATTTCATAATCTAATTTAGTCAAAATTTTAATTAGTTTTTTACCTGACATATTTCGAGGCAATTTCATACTAAAATAACCTCATTTTTAATAATATGGAGATTAATTAATTTAGGGCGTTCTCTTTCTTCAAAATGACATTCTACAGCATCTTTTATCATTATTCTTAATTCTTCTAATGTATCAGCTTCTGTATAAATAGAATGTTCAAGGCATTTAGCTAAATAACCCCCTTCTTGAGATTCTTCTACTATAAATAATATTTCTTGATTCATTTTTTTTCGTAATAAGTATTAAGTTACCAAGCCTTTCGGGCTTAAGTCAAAAGCTAAAAGTAAAAAGTAGAATTGATTGATCACTTTTAATAATTTAGCCAATAAAGTCAATCCCCAATTCCTCACAATAACCCTTAATTAGTTTATCAACCTCAGCCATCTCCTTATCAACTTCTTTTAATTCCCTTGCCACTGCCGTTAAATCAATTTCCTCCTCCTCCTCAAAGGTATCCACATAACGGGGAATATTCAAATTAAAGTCATTTTCCGCAACTTCATTTAAACTTGCCCGATAACTATACTTATCCTCAACTAAACGCCCTCTAAACGTCTCAATAATCTTCTTAATATCCTCATCTCGTAAATAATTCTGATTTTTCGCCTTCTCAAAATAACTACTAGCATCAATAAATAAAATATCTTCAGGATTCTCCCGACACTTTTTAAACACCAAAATACAAGTAGGGATACTCGTGCCATAAAAAATATTAGCAGGTAAACCAATGACCGCATCCAGCCAATTTCGCTCCTTAATTAGATATTGCCGTATCTGCCCTTCAGCAGCACCCCGAAACAATACCCCATGAGGTAACACCACCGCCATAACGCCATTATCATCAAGATGATGAATCATATGCTGTACAAAAGCAAAATCCGCCTTAGACTTCGGTGCTAACTTACCATATTGACTAAAACGATCATCCGACTCAAATAACTTATTAGCACTCCACTTTGCCGAAAAAGGAGGATTAGCCACCACTGCCTCAAACCGCATTCCTTCGTGTTGGGGACGCTCTAAAGTATCCTCTTGCCGTAAATCAAAATTACGATAATGGACACCATGTAAAATCATATTCATGCGAGCAAGGTTATAAGTAGTACGGTTCATTTCTTGCCCGTAATAATCCCCCACCGATTTAACCTCTTTAGCTACCCGTAACAATAACGAACCTGAACCACAAGTAGGATCATAAATTGACTTTAACCGCTCTTTTCCTGTAGCGACAATCTTAGCTAATACCTGAGAAACTGCTTGAGGGGTATAAAATTCCCCTGCCTTTTTTCCTGCCCCACTAGCAAACTGCCCAATGAGATACTCATAAGCATCCCCTAATACATCACTTTCAGAATCTTGTAAGCGAAAATCAACCTTATTTAGATGAACCAAAATCTTAGCAATCAGAGCATTTTTATCTTTAGGAGTACGCCCCAATTTAGTGGAAGTTAAATCTAAATCTTCAAATAAATGGTCAAAATCTTCCTCACTTTCTTTGCCCATAGTAGAGCGTTCAATACTGTTGAGAACTTGGCTTAAATCATCTAAGATAAAATTAGACTGGCTAAAATCTGACTCCTCAAGATTATTTTCCTCAGTTTTTTGAGTACCATTAGCCCTTTGAGCTAGAGAACTAAACAACTCCGAAGGTTTTAAAAAGTAGCCCAATTGAGCAATAGACTCCTCGGCGATCGCTTCTAAATATTCCTTGCCTTCTTCTGAATTTTCATCAATAGCCAAAAAATTTAAGCCATCTTCTGCCAGAATTTCATTAGCATAAATGTATTGACGCTCCGATAAATACTTATAGAAAATGAAACCTAAACAATAATCCCGAAACTCATCAGCATTCATCTTACCCCGTAGAGAATCGGCAATATTCCATAACTGTGCTTCTAATTTTTTCTTTTGGTCGTTGGTCATAGATTTATACTGATAAACTTAAGTTTAAACCTCATTAAATCATAACGTGAAGGTTGAAATTAAGGCAAATAGGAGTATCAATAATATTTCCGAACCTCGAATAATGAAAGAAATATCCATAGATTTAGTTATTTGTACTTATAATAATGCCAAATTATTAAAAAGAACCTTAGAGGCGATCGCCAAGCAAATAGTATCACCTGAAGTAAAATGGGGCGTAATTGTGGTTAACAATAACTGTACTGATGAAACTGTAGCAATAGTTAATAATTATGTAAAATTAGCCAAATTTCCCTTAAAAATGGTATTAGAGCCAATTCAAGGCTTAACTCCTGCCCGTTTGTGTGCTGTAAATAACAGTAGCGGAGAATGGATTGCCTTTATTGATGATGATTGTTTGATAGCTAAAGATTGGGTACAACAAGCCGCAATTTTTGCCCAATCCCATCCTGAATGTGGTGGCTTTGGTGGTAAAGTTATTTTAGACTGGGAAATTATGCCTCCTGATTATATGCTTAATTTCGGTTATTGTTTTGCCCAACAAGACTATGGCGAAAATTCTCAAAAAATTCCTTGTGTTGTGGGGGCGGGAATGGTTCTTAAAAGAAGTGCTTTAGAGGATGTTGGTTGGATAAAACGTCAATTTTTAGCCGATCGTGTAGGAAAAAAGTTGATTTCAGGGGGAGATGTAGAAATAGGGCTAAGAATAGCCTCTCAATACGATTTATGGTATAATCCTCTTTGTAAATTAGATCATCAAATTCCCTCTCATCGAATTTCCCTTCATTATTTATATAAGATAAATATAGGATTAGGAAAAAGTAAACTATTAGGAGATTCTTTAATATGGTCAAATTCTTATCTTAGATGGTTAATAATCTCTCTTGGTTATGGCTTACGAGATGCTTTTAAACTCTTAATTTGGTTATTGCAAAACCTCAGATGGCGAAAATCTCTTATTGAAGTTAGTATTCATTCTCGTTTTGTTATGGGGTGGTGGTTAGGAATTTGGCAATTATTTTGTCTGAATAATAGAGAGAAAAAAGCATTATTAGGATGTGCTAAAATGAATTAAATTATTGTAGGTTGGGTTGAGGAACGAAACCCAACAAAACCCTTATTAACCTGAGTTCGCTGTTAGGAGTCCGGTGTTAGGAGTTATTTGATAAGGGCTAAGGGTGGTTTTAATATTTTTTGGCGTTTACATAAACGGTTAATTTTTCCCTGTTATAGTGAACAGTATTACCGTTGAAACCAAGGGGTATCAATAATCAATCGCTTTTACCTTTTTGCTATCCTATTTTTCGTGCTTTTCAGATTCACTTTATGTCGAACTCAGGTTTATTGGTGTTGGGTTACGCTGTCGCTAACCCAACCTACGAAAAGTCTATTTCTTAGCTAATTTATAATTCATAATTCATAATTCATAATTGCCCAAGCCAGAGGTTTAGGGCATAGGTACAAGATCTTAGTATATGGTACTTCCTTGGAAAATTTTAAAGTTAGATTTAAGTCAAGGACTCTCAGAAATTCCTTTTCAAGAAGGTTATGAAAGAACTTATCTAGTTTTGTGGTGGCAAAATATTCCTCTAGGGCATCTATTAATTATGGCAGAACAATTACCGATGTCAGCCACAGAAATAGGTAACTTAATCTTACAGCAAATTGCACCCACTATTGGTTCTCACTTATTTGCTGAAAAATGGCAAGAATCGATCGCCTCTCTTAACCATTTCTGCAATTCCTATCAGGGTGAGACAAAATCAGTTGAGTGGAATGGATTGGTAACTCTAGACAAACCCATTGCTCAAATGGAGCAAAAAATGAACAAAATTAATCAACAAACTGACAATATTTCTGTCATTGTATGTACCCGCAATCGCCCTGAACAACTAACCAAATGTTTAGAATCTTTGCAAAAACTTTCACCTTCTCCTCAAGAGATAATTGTTGTGGATAATGCCCCCACTACTTCAACCACTAAAACCATTGTCGAGCAAAACCCAAATATTAAATATATATTAGAGCCAGAAGTAGGTTTAAGCAAAGCAAGAAATACAGGAATCCATTATGCCACAGGAGATATAATTGCATTTACTGATGATGATGTAGTTGTTCATCCTAATTGGCTGAAAATGTTAATAAGACCTTTTCAAAATTCTCAGGTAATGGCGGTAACAGGATTAATTTTACCAGCAGAATTAGAAACTGCATCACAACAAATATTTGAAGTAGGTTTAGGTAATTTTGGTTGGGGCTATCGTGCCAAAATTTTTGACCAGAGATTTTTCGATTATAATCGTTCTTGGGGCGTACCTGTCTGGCGTATTGGTGCTGGAGCAAATATGGCTTTTCGTCGCTCAGTTTTTGAACAATGGGGGTATTTTAATGAATTTTTAGGGGCAGGTGCTTCTGGATGTAGTGAAGATTCCGAAATGTGGTATCGAATTTTAGCCGAGGGAGGAGTTTGTTATTATGAGCCTACTGCGGTTGTTTTTCATTACCATCGTCGCAATCTAACTGATTTACACCAACAAATGTATCAATATATGCGAGGTCATGTTACTGCATTATTAATTCAGTATGCTCGTTATAATCATTGGGGAAATCTTTATCGAATTATTTATGGTCTTCCTAAGTATTATTTAGGTGTATTCGTGGCAGGAATTATTTATGGATTTGGACTAAAACAAAAAACCTTACTCTCAGAAATTCTTGGTTGTTTAGCTGGTTGTGGTTTCTATTTACGTTATTCCCAGAAAAAGTAATTTTAACATGATATTTTTTCCAGTTGGTAGTGAGGGCTTTAGCCCTTATAGCAAAAGCGTAATTAACCCCTAAAGGGGTAAGGGCTTAATAATATTAAGCCCCTACAAACTTTCCTTTATTTAGTTCTATCGCTACTTATTTTTTCCAGTTGGTAGTGAGGGCTTTAGCCCTTCTAATTCGCCCTAAAGGGCAAACTACAAACAAGGCGATCGCACAGACATTAACATTTCTTAGTTAATTCTAAATTCTTTATGACGACTTATAAAACTCCTCTTGCTGATTTTCTTTCCCATAATCCTTTTCCCTATCCCTTAACTCAAGGGTTTTTCTACCGAGAAAAAATGCGTGCTATTTATCGAATTTCCCCAAATAAACCTTTGTCGAATATTCTTGAAATTGGAGGAGGACAAAGTGGCTTAACATCTCTGCTTTATCCTCAAGCCCAAGTTACTAATTTAGACTTTAATCCTGATTATGCTAATGCTCCTTGTAATCAACAGCAAAATATTGAGTTTATTTGTGGGGATGCCACTCAATTACCCTTTGAAAATAACTTCTTTGATGGGATTACTATGTTTGATGTGTTAGAGCATATTCCTAATCATCAAAAAGCGATCGCAGAAGCTAAACGAGTATTACGCCCTAACGGTTTTCTCTTGGTTAGTACCCCTAATGAAAACTGGCGATTTCCTTACTATCATTTTATGAAATCTTGGTGTCCCACTGACACAGAAATTATGGCAGAATGGGGTCATGTACGCAGAGGTTATAGTTTAGATCAACTCAAAGAATTAATTAAATTACCTTGCCAAGGATACGCTACCTTTATTAATCCAATTACGGTTTTGTGTCATGATGTTGCTTTCTCGAACTTTTCTCCGTTTAAAAAAGAAATTTTTTGTTTAGGATTAACTCCCTTAACTTGGCTCAGTTATCTATTACATCAACCCTCTGATAAAGGAACTGAAACAGCTTCTTTGTGGATAAAATTCTGAGTTT
>CAJHXH010000448.1_pt1 | contig 14577 bp, 10 predicted proteins | sample 9198571 | NCBI WGS metagenome assembly CAJHXH01 (sample SAMEA7708301, study PRJEB35096) | sediment metagenome | biome: marine neritic benthic zone biome [ENVO:01000025]; feature: sediment [ENVO:00002007]; material: shallow marine sediment [ENVO:03000034] sea grass bed [ENVO_01000059] ... | reverse complement strand
GTACAGGAGTAATTTGATTAACTTGGCTACGCCAGACTAAGTAAATAAACTTACTACGCGCTTATTGGTCATGACCTTAATAGAATTCGCTAGTTCTAAGCGGTCAGAAGAGGAACATTAACTGATTTGCCCAGAAGAAAAACCGACTTCACCTGCCTTGCCCTATTAAGCAAAGTCGTGCGCAAACTACACTCGAAAGAGGGGCTTCGGACGAGCAATCCACAATCGGATTATAGTGATAAATAGGAATTATTGTCCCTTTTATCACTTTTTGATCCGATTTACTCCGATTTAACGTTACTTAATGGTCAGACAAGTTGCTGCAAAAATTACTGAGCTTCGGAGTAATCCCTATCCCCAAGATTCGCTTAAATTAAAAGGATATTCTTACCACAGGGCAGATATTGGGGAATATCGGATCGTATATCAGATCGAAGAAAGCGTTCTAGAAATCTTGCTGATTGGGAAAAGGAATGATGATGAAGTCTATAAAAAACTCAAAAGAAAACTTTGATGGTATCTTATATAGCTTTGTCTGGGTGGGCGATCGCACTACAATTAAAGCAAGTGAATCGCCTGAATCAACGCGAGTCCCAAGAAAGTAGAAGGAGCGATCACACTATGGCTTAGAAGCTAGATAATTGCGATCGCTAAAATCTTTTTCTTTTGCTCTATTAATCCAGGCAAAAACAAGCATTGGAGATAGAAACAAATATTTCTTCAAGGGGGTTGAGAGCGAGATAAGATGCTATGATCAACGCCCAAGAGCTGATCTTGATAAAGGATCCCGAAAGACCAAAAAATTTCTTGCACCAATTTCCTAACCATAGAAGACCAAGCATAGGATACAAGGCAATCAGCACGAAAACAGTGACGAGAAGCAATAGGAAAAGCATGGGTAATAGAAAGCCAAAAACCAGGGCGATAAATACAGCTATTGGAACTCCAACTATACTTCCAATAAAACCAAGATTGTCTTCAAGCCATCGAGCAGGAGAAGCAGCCCAGATAATTGCATTCACATAATATTGCTGAATGTCGGAAAAGAGTGAATGTCGCATTAAGAAGGCGAAGAATGCCATAACAACAATGGTCATAATTGTCTCGTTACAAGTCAGAGCAAAAGATGACTTCTCGAAAATAACTAGTGGAAGCTTAATGAGGCGCGGAATAGTCAGATTCTCTCTAATAGATTGTTCCAGATTTCGGAGCCTTGATTCGCCAAGATGTTCTACGAAGCTCATTAGAAGACCAATTAAGCCTAGAATCCAAAATAAAATTTTCACCATAATCTCTATAACCTCTCTAGTTTTGTATTGATTTGTAAATTAGCAAGACGTGTTGTCATAATAAGAATGCTTGAGCAATAAATTTCTCTCTTGGAGGTAGCTCTTGTAAGAGAGGTGCTACAAGTACATTTGTCAAAGTCCCGTTAAGTCATATAGATGCTCGCCTTAGTCAATAACAGCTCAAACAAAGTAAAGTGGCGCACCCTCAAAGACGATCTCTTCAAGAGCGCACTTCCTTAAGGAGCAGGTGTCCCATTAGGTAATAAGCGTGTTCCTTGGGGACATTCCACTAAAACGGGAACACCAATAACTAAAGCTCCTTGATTAAATTCAGCTCCAGCACCATATCCACCAACACTGATAGCCTGACAGTTGCTAGTAGCAGCATTTTGAATGGCAAGGTTAACTTCTGTAACCGCCTCAGATCCAGTGGCAAATGAGTCGCCAAGTAAGACTATCTGAGTCGTGGATGTGCTAGGTGTAACAGATGTACAAGCTGTCACGGACAGCAATATAGATATACAAATTGCTAGTTTGAGAATTTTCATTTTGACCTCCTAGGGTGAAATTTAGTTACGTAAAATGATCAATTTGTGACAGGGTGCATATTTGCTTTTTTAAGCTCTAAAGCACCCTCATTAATGGTTTTATGCTCTGGCTAAGAACCTAAAATCTTTGCGATCGCAAACTGTGTAATAATCGATCGCACTAAGTAAAATTTTGGAAGGCTTTTTCTGATACGGCGATCGCAGAATAGCTTGGAGACTAGATAATGGCGATCGCCTAAATTCCTTCCGTTTGCGCTATCTAGTTAGCTTGGTAGTGTTTGTTTGAGTGCGCGATCGCACTCCTAATTAAAGCAAGTTGACGCCTGAATCAACACCAGTCCAAAAAAAGTAGATTGGCGATCGCACTGATGGTATGTTTAATTATCGTCTCCACAGAACAATCCTTTGATACACGACCAGACTTTACAAGGACATAGTTTTACGTTAGCGTTATTCTGTTTTTTTTCGTAGCACTTGATCACCTGTCCATATTTTTGAGATTCCAATTGCTTTAGATGGTGTATAATGCTCATTCCTTTTTTCCCAAGTTTACTTTCCCACCAGTCACCATCCATTGTTTCTATTGCAGCATGCTTTACGTAGACATACCGTTGTCCTTGCCTTTTATTCCGAAAGTTACGGTTGTACACTTCACTTCCGAATATAGCTACTTTCCGTTTCCGACATTCCGGTTTACAATTTTTGCTATCTGTATATCCTTGGTTCTTGTAAAATGCATCCCAGTCTTCAACTTCGGAAAGATAGCCGTCATTATCCCCAAATTTCTCTGCATCCAGTTCATCAATGACAGTATCAGTCCTCCCACAGGTCAAAGCAAAGCAGTTGTATTTACTTATGGGTAGGTTGGTTATATTAAACTCATCTGGTTGTAGATTTGGAAATTCCTGGAGAAACGCATTCATATCAGATGATTTTATCCCCTTTGTCTTGAACGGCTCTGTACCTTTTGGCGGTTTCTCCTTTAATCCCAAGGGATCTATCAGGACTGTTGATGCATTAGAAACATAATCGTATAATCCCATCGAATCTTCATAACCAAGCGGATCTCTCGAAACAAACCTCCCCTGAGCCGCATCAAAGTACCTCACACGGAAGTAATACAATCCTGTCTCCCAATCGAACCGCCGAGCCGTAAATAGATAAATATTACTGAATGCTGAAACAAGCAAAGAGTTTTGCGTAAAGTTATCTGACAAATTAAGTGGTGTATCTTCCAGTCCATCACCATCTTCATCAATGAGAGGTAGCACAGTCGGCTCACCGTAGATGCTATAACGATAATATTCCAATATTCGCTCTACATTATCTACATCAAGCAGCCCCATAACATTACCAAGACGATTACAGAGGTAGTAATACTCTTGGTCAGCATTAATATCCCGTTCATTTTTTGGATTACCGTTACCCAACTCACCATCTCCATTGCGATCTATAGCTACTAACAAAGGCTCATCAATCTGCTGACCATTGATATAAATACGCTCCAAAGTTGAAGGTGCTGATCCTAGAGTTGCAGAAGCATCAAACAAACGCTCTTCCAATACAGTCCAACCATCATAGATATATCGTCTCGAACCCTGACTAATATCTGACCCAGATAACTCCAGCGTAACAATCCGACGGCGGAAGGGATCGTAGCGATAATGCTGTTGCGGATTAACCCCTGTTTCAATATCAAACAGGAGATTGACAGCATCCCAACGCGCCCTAGCAGTGACATCCTGCTGATCGCCATTCTCCGTCACGGGTCGCACTGGAAATTGGGTCATATTCCCTGCACGGTCGTGATTCAGAGTAATAGGGTTACTATTACGGGTAATTTGGGTATATTCGTTGGCTTTGTTAATCCCATAGCTATCCACTGTATTAGGATTGGCATTGAACGGGTCGCCAAAATTAGCCTGACGGCGGTTGAACAGATCGTCGTAATCAAAGGTATTGCTAGGATTCGCAGGAGGCGTAGGGTTGGGGGAACGATATTCGACGCTAGTTACTTCATAGCGGTCATTATAACCAAAGTGATCATAGCGATTCCCATCGTGATTAAACCGCTCAAACAATACATTATCCATGCGGTCATAGTCATATTCAAACCCTACTAGGGTTGACCCCGAAGTACTGCGCCACTGATGGGACTGGATACGACGTTTGACATCATAGGTTTCGGTTAATTTTGCCCCATTACCCAAGGTTTTGCTTTGAATGCGTCCTGGACCAATGTAGGCATACTGATTAATCAGGTGATTGGGCTGATTGAAATAGGCAGCAGAGATGACATCCATCCGATTGAGAGCATCATAAGTGTTGGCAACTGCTAAATCTGTATTTGTTCCTTCAACTACTGTGCAAGCGATACGATTAGATTGTTTGTCGTAACTGCTAATAACTTGAACGGGTTGTTCATAACCATTGCTCAAACCTGACCCATCTAACCGAATGGATTGAGTTTCTTGAATTAAGCGCGAGAAAGCATCGTATTCTTGTTCTACCTGTGCATAGTTATTGTTAGCACTGGTGGTGCGGTTCAGCGCATCGTAAGTATAGGTTTGTTGAGTTATACCAGGAACTTCAGCAGGTAGATCGATATTCTGCTCTATCTGACGATTTCCAGGGTCAAAGGTATTGTTAAACACCACGCCTCTTTGTTCGGTGACTCGAACGGGATTGGAATTGGCATCATATTCCATTTCCACGCGGTCAAAGATACCGTTTGCGCCGTTGTTGCTGCCATCGATGGGGTCATCAGAATCAGGATAGACAGTGCGTACGAGCCGATCTAAGTCATCATAAGCATAGCGAGTTACTTGCAAGCTGTTTAAATCGGTAACATCGGAGAGTGCCCGATCCTCTGTCTTACGACTGTTGCCATCATAGGCATACTCGTAGTGTAATAACTCTGTGGGTGTTCCCGTAGCAGGATCGCCATTGAAACGCTGCATCAGAATTTCCCGATCTAAGTCGTCGTAGGTGTTGAGAGTGTAGTTATCCTCTGCATCCTGTACCAACCTTGTATTGCTGCGGGAATCGTAAGCCATAAAGTTAGTGTGATCGATGCTGTTACCGTTAAGACCTCGAATATGCTCTTCTACTTGACGGTTTAATTCATCAAAATCATTGGTTGTTTGATAGATTTCGGGCGTACCAGTAGCTCCAGGACTAGGCACTTCCGTTTCCGAGATTAGGATAACATTAGAGTTAGCATCGTAGGTATAGAATTGCTCGTTGTTCAACGCATCTTTAACTCTAATAGTTCGGTTGGCAGCATCGTAAAAGCGATCGCTAGGATTGCCGTTGGCATCTAATGACCTGACAACCCGGGAACCTGCATCAAAGATCGTCTGGTAACTGGAATTATCACTTCCTGCTGGGTCAATTTCTCCCCGTTCATCGGTAGCAAGGTCAATATCCTGAACTGTTTGATATTGTCGTCTTACCTCATCGAAACGACTGTAAGACCGTTCCAGCACTAGGGTAATTGCTCCCGTATTTTTGTCAACTGCTCCTCCCTCAGTGGTGAGAACGTTTGAGGCATCGTCGTATTCCCGCACCCAACCATTGCCATTCTGGTCAGATTCTGCAATCTGGCGGTTGTAGAAATCGTAGAAACTGTCAATATTATTTCCTCGACCATCGCGAGTGCGAATGGTGTTTTGACGGGCATCATAGGTGGTAATAGTTAAACCTACGAAAGCTGTGCTGCCAAGATTCTCAGCTCGTTTATCCGCAGGATATCCTTCTTCAACAGTTGCACCAGGGGCAACACCGTAGAAGGTTTTGAAAGATAAACGACGTTCGTCATAGACCATGAACTCCCGATTGCCTTCAGGCTTTTGGGTAATAATTTGGTCGTCGTTATTGTCGTAGGCATAGCGAGTAATTAGGTCATTTGCTTCATCTTCGTCAACTTCTACCCGTGATGAGAGTAAATTATTTACCGCGTCGTAACTCATGGAGCGATCAATAAATGCGTTGACAGATACAGTACCATCAAAGTCAATATTGCTCCGTCGGTGCATCACCTCATTGCCAGCACCATCATAGATATGGCGAGTTTCGTAACGCACCTGAGTCCCATTTCTTAGGGTTACAGTAGGTTCAATCTCGCGAGTCGATTCTCCTAAATTGTTAAACTCAAAATCATAGACAAATCCTTTAGAATCGATCTCCTGGGTGGTCATTCCCAAGGCATTCACTCGATACTGCTGAGTTAAATTTGTCACCGCATCGGCAGAACCCGTTGCCCCACGAGTCATACTAGCGAGGTAGCCCCCAAAACGTCCCTTGGTGTTGATATTGCCACCCTGACTCATGCCCTCAAAGTAGGTATAGGTAGTGATATTCCCATTGGGGTCAGTCTCGGAGAGAACTTGACCGAATTGGTTATAAGTCCAAATCTCCGCAATCAGTTGGGGTTCATTTACACCACGAGTAACTGTGGGTGCATTATGACGGATGCGATTACCAAATTTGTCGTATTCATAGGTATGGATAAAGTTCAGACCTTCGTAAATGGGGTTGATGTCAAACGCACGAGAATCGGTACGGTTAATTAAGCGGGAATACTGTCCATTCTCCCCGAAACTAAACTCTTGATAGGTGGATTCGGTTTGAATGGTGTCAGTCCCATCGGTGTACTGATGGCGGACTACTTGGTGATTAGCATTGTAGGTATAGATATCCCGAGGCCAATTGACGGGAATCCCATTGTCATCAAACTCTAAACCATTAGCATCCTCACTGCTAAAAGGCTGAGTTACGGTATCGGGGATGAGGCAATGACATTTTTGTAGCCATCGCTGTTCCCAATAGTCGGGTTCCCCTTGCCGTAGCAAGGCATTACCTTTGCCGCTTTCAGTCCAGGTAATCATCCGCCGTATGCCATACTGTCCCAGTCCATCCACAGGTCCTCCAGCTTCGCCGTGGATTTCATAGTCAGTAACGTTACCTTCTCGATCTGTTACTCGGGTCAGTAGATTCGTCTCTTCCAGACGGACTAACGGCTGGGGATCATCCTCGGGTTCATAGTCATACCGCACATCCTGGCCATTGATGGTGGCTATATTGACCCGTCCATCGCTGTCATACTGCCAAGCCTGGGGAACAGCCCCTCGCTGATCTGTAATCGAGGTAATGTGATGGGGAAATGCCTGGTCGGTATAGGCAAGGGTTGTCTTGCGAGTTTGAGTCACTAATACTTCTGGGAGGATCTCATCTGTAATCTCAAACCCAGCAGGAATATCCGCATACTCGGTGATGGGGGTTTCCATCGTAGTCAGCCTGCCTTGTTCATCGTAGCTAAACGTCCAAGTGCGACCAAGATGATCTGTAAAGGAGACTAAAAGACAATCCTCGTTATACCCAAAGGTTTGGACTTGACCTAAATCCGTAACAATCTGCCTCAGCAAGCCAGAGGTATCGTAGCCCAGATGGGTTGTATTTCCATTGGGTTCTTGAATTGACATGGGATAGCCCGGTTGCCCCATCAATCCTTGGAAGAAAGTAACCTTTAGTCCCGAATAGTGAGTCATTATCCAGCGTTGCGACTCAGGGTCCAAGGTTAACTGCGAGGTAAAGCCATCGGGTAAAAGCCAGGTAAGACCATCCTCAGAAGAGATCTCATAGCACCGTAAATCTGGCGTAATAATAGTTCCCGTAAATTCACCAGTCTGGACAATCATCATGTTAAAGCTATGGGAACCACTCTGTCCATAAGGGCCAGCATAGTCCATCATCGAAACATGATGCAGATTCAACCCAAAACCTAGCATTCGGGTGTCAAAACTGGTAATGGGCCAACTCTGGCGTAATTTTCCTGTCGCCAATTCAACGCCATTAGCTGTAGGAGTATTGCTAGTGTTATAGCCATCCAACGATCCAGACCATAAAGTATCATTCGACGAACAAGATGTACAAGAGGTGCAAATTTCTGGTTCTTCAGGTGTCAGCTTTTCGGCAATCTCAGTTGCTGGATTGAAGGGTTTTTCTTGAATTGGGCAAACGGTGATGATCTCACTTTCCTGTGTGCCATCTGCCGAGCTAGTGAACATGGTGAAGATCCCGCTCTCAGGCAGTTGAGTCACATCAATGCTGAAAGTATAGAAGTTATTCTCATCGGTTTTGACTTGCTGTTCAAACTCCCCATCGCCATCCAAGTCAAAGTGAATGATCGCCCCAGGTCCAAAGCCATTGGCATCCTGCTCCATCAGCAAAATACAATCGCCGTTATAGTAAATCAGCCTTTTCTCGTAGTTGAAACAAATCTGTTCGCAGTACAACTCGACGCAGAAACAGGGTTCTCCCTCGACAGTTTCATCCTCAGTCAGTATTTCCAGACCAACAATGCCCAAATTGGATAAATCTAAACTGGCTAAAGTTTGCTCCCCATCATTGGACATAAATTCTAAACTGCCATTGAGTTCTCCTTCGCCTTCACTACCATCAGCATTGAGAAGCTGCTCAAACCAGTCTTGCCAAGGTGCTAGCTCGGTCATCGGCAGAGTCAGCCTAAGATTAGGAACACTAACCTGCTCCAAGGATTTAATGGGTTTCCCAAACACCCTCTCTTCATTTACGATCGCCGATTGCGACCAAGTAAAGCTATCGATCTTTTTCACTTGGTTGCAGGGTAAATCCCCAATGTGCAGGCGGAAATTAGAGCCTAACCATACCTGGGCAGTTGCCCCCATATCGCCTAGAGGCATTTCCTCCTGGCTCAAGTCAATCGATTCAGACTCTAACTTAATCCCCATCAATCCTGGTGTAGAATTCTCAGCTTCAAAACTGGGAAACTGCACTTCAGCAATATGGGCATTGACAAGCGAGCGAACCATACCAGATAATCTATCTGCGATCGCTACCGTTTGACAAACTGGTCCTTCCTTCAAGGAAGACTCCAGCCACTTATAAAAACGAGGAGCCATCTCCATGCCCACTTCAAAGCTGACTGGTTCATGAATCAGCCTACTGATGTGCTTTGGTTGAGCCATCCCTTGAGGGCGGGAAGTTACCTCTCCTTTGATATTTCCTCCAGAAACTGACTCGATTGAGCCAAGAACAGCAGAACTATCTAGAAGCAGCTCGAAACGATTACTCGTGTTAGAAGGTATGTTATCCATTGATTTTTTTCTCCATTTTTTCTGTGTTAATCCCAAGGTTTACGTCTTCTGAGACATAAACTTGGGAATCTATCTAATTTGGTAACTAACAAATTTAAAGGCCTATTTATTTAGTAGATTGGTTGGTTGATTTTTATGCACTATTAGTCTGAAATCTTCCAGCAGAACAAAAATACTTAATAGTCAAAAGTTTGAGAATCAATTTTAGGGAAGAATAAAGTAAATTCTTTCTCCAGCAATTCTGACTCCTGACTCCTGACTCCTCCCTCTACCAAGCTGTCCCGTCTTAAGTTGGTAGCCCTTCAGAACTTATGCTGGACATGAAAACTGGGTCTTTTCGGTGGCTTTTAGCCCGAATAGTCAAATCTTAGCCAGTGGTTCTCACGACAAGACAGTAAAACTGTGGGACGTTAAAAGGGGTGATTGCCTCAAAACTTATACTGGTCATACCAAAGAAGTATATGCAGTTGCTTTTAGTAACGACGGTCAAACTTTGGCTAGTGGTTCTCAAGATGGAACGATTAAACTGTGGAATGTCAAAACAGGTAAGTGCCTCAAAACTCTCAGAGCCGCTCGACTTTACGAAGGCATGAACATCACAGGAATTACAGGTTTAACCGAAGCTCAGAAAGCCACTCTGAAAACTCTCGGTGCCAGAGAAAATAGGGCAGAGGAAGATATCTAGCATCAATGCTCATCATAAGAAAATTACTGAGACAAAGCATTTCTCAAGGCAGTTACAAAGCAGTTACAACCATGTATTCTTAACTTTTTGAATAACGAGCCGCTACGACTTCAATCTCTACTAGCCATCCGGGGTTTACTAAACCAGCAACCTGCATGGCTGAACGAGCGGGTAATAGGGGTTGTTCATCAGTGCCAAAAAATTGGGTATAACCTTCCATAAAGCCAGCAAAATCCATTTTATTATCTTTGTTAGGATCTCCCACTAAGAAAACCTGCATTTTGACAACGTTGCTTAAGGTTAAATCTAAATCTTCGAGGATAGCTTCAATTTTTTGGAGAACGCCGATCGTCTGAGTTTTAGTATCCCCATAGGCTTCAATACTATTTCTGGGGAAATTTCTATTGACTAAAGGAGGTACTTGACCACTCAAATATATCAAAGTAGTATCAGAGGGAATTTCTACCGCACGAGCAATAGGAAAGTTAGAATTAGGAATTGGATAACGGATAACTTCTTGAGCAAAAGACCTCGGAAGTGTTCCTAACAATATTACCATTGCTAACAGCCAGATTAAAACACTCTTGCGTGTAAATTTAAAAATCATTTTGATTAATTTTATCTCTTTTGTTTTTGCTACCAAATAAATATCTTAAGATTTTGTGGTTAAAGTTCGGCTTGATAAATTGCGGATAGCTTGATAGGCAGAAAGCACTGCCCCTTCTTGCCATGCAGTAAGATAGCTTAAATGCTCTCCGGCAAAATAGATCGTGCCATCAGGTTCATTTAGTACCTTATAGCTTGTCTGGCGGGTATTATCATCCCATTCCGCCCAACCGCCTAAGCTATAGGGAATTTTATCCCAAGCAATGCTGATTGCTTTTGAGGGTAAAACCTCATTTCTATAGTCGGGGTGGATTTTTTCTCCATCTTCGATCGCCTTATTAATTCGTTGAGTAGGTGTCAGTTTACCCCATTCCTCACCAATACTATCAGTCCAAATATATGCACCGAGAAGAATACCTTTATCTTCATGGAAACCAGCTGAAGGATACCAGATTTGAGTAATATCTCTTTCTGTCCAAGAAATACCTCCATAGATTTGATGATCTTCTTCCCAAAACCTTCGTCTAGCTTGAAATCCCACCTTAACCGCTTTAACGTAAGTTCCTTTGGCGATCGCTTGCTTAAACTTAGCTGAAAAATCAGTCTCAATCTTTGCCAAAACTGATAAAGGTAAGGTACAGATAGCATAATCCGCCTCTAGTGCTTTTTGTGAATTACTTTTGTTGTCGGTATAGACAATACGTACACCCTGTCCAGTTTTACGAATTTCTTTCACCTCAGCATTATACTTAATCTTCTTCCCCAGTTTACTAGCAAAGGCTTGGGCAATTCGATCCATCCCCCCTACAGGTTCTAACATGGTTGCTGCTTGGTTATATCCTTCAGCAAAATTAAGTTTATAAACCCAAAAATCTGACTTGAGTAACTCGGAGAAGTCAAGAGGTTTGAATAATTCCCCTGAGTTAAAATCAGCTTGAGGAGGCTCAATATATCCAGCTCGAGGTGACCCTTTATAGCTATAATCTTCCCTAAGAGCACCAAAACTTCTGACCAATTGGAGTAGTCGCTCTTTATCTTCAGCAGATATATCTTCGTCGAGAGCCTTTTGATTAATTGCCTTTGCTAGTAACTCGGCTATGTAGCCACGAGTGTCATTTACAACCCTTCGATTGAGAATTGCTTTGCCATCAAAGGCTTTGTCGTCTTGGAAATAAGCTCTTCGGTTCTCATTAACAAGAACCTGTAAGGGAACCCCGAACTCTTTACAGTAACTCAAAATCGCTGTGTGGTGATGGGGAATTCGAGCAGGTCCTAAATTAAGATATAGTTTAGGATCAGCATCAAAGCGACAAATCTGCTTGCTGTCAAGTTCCTCGATGGTATTTCCACTGCGAATTGTCCAGCATCTGCCACCAGCACGTTTGCGTGCTTCAAAAACATTACAATCATACCCTGCTTGAGAAAGTTCGTAGGCAGCTGTCATACCTGCAATTCCAGCTCCTAAAATAGCAACTTTTATACCTGTACCCGCTCCAAGTGGCAGTTTTGGTCTTTCCGCTGCTCCAGTCGGGGAGTGGAGCAAGCCCATAGCTTTCATTGTAGCATAAACGGCAGCAACACCACCAGCCCTCCCCACTAATTTTAAAAATTTACGTCGAGTGTTTAATGCCATAATAACTGAGTGATTATTAGGTACTTGAGTCATTATAGTTTACACCCAACACCTTAGACCTAAAATTTAAGTAATAATTTGCTTTGCTATCCCACTAATTTAGGCTTTCTTCCTTTTAAACCCGTCATTAAACGCAAGGAAAACATTTTTAAGGGCTTAACTTGCCTCATTAACCATAAACCTAAACGGCGTACCGCCACAATCGGCAGAATATTATTAGAGAAAAAGCGAGTTAAAAAGTCAGTAAAACTTAATATTAATAAGTTCTCTTTTTTCCGCCAATTTTCATATTTTTTTAATACTTTTAATTCTCCAATATCTTTATTTTGTTGATAGGCTTCCGTTAATATTTCTGCCAACGCCGCCGCATCCCTAATTCCTAAGTTTAAACCTTGCCCGCCCACAGGGTGACAACAATGAGCCGCATCGCCAACTAATGCTAATCTAGGTTGAACATAAGTCTCACTCTGCATTAATTTTACAGGGAATAAAATGCGATCGCTAATTAGTTCTAATTTCCCTAACAATCCTTCGGTATGATGTTCAAGACGTTTAATAAATTCGGTTTCACTGAGAGATTGTAATTCTTGGGCAACGTGATGAGGATTACTCCAAACAATCTGACAACGATTATTCGGTAACGGTAAGATACCCATTGGACCTGTTTGCCAAAACCGTTCAAAAGCAATATCATTAGACTGAGCAGTATGTTTAATGGTGAAAGCGACACAAGTTTGCCAATATTTCCAACCACGAGTTTTAATCCCTGCTTGTTGACGAATAAAGGATTTAGCCCCGTCTGCCCCTACTATTAATTTAGTGCTTAAACTAATCTCTGTCTCAAACTGTTTAATTTTGACAGTGGTAAATTGACTTTCCCGATTAACTTCCGTAACCGTTGCATTTTCTAACCAAGTAATATTAGTAGATGAGTCGGTGGCTTGCTGTAAAGCCGAGAGTATGTAACGATGTTCACCGACATAACCTAAATAATCAGTATCCAATTCTTGACGATTAAATTTTACTACTTGAGGGGAAAAATCATCACTCAGGCGGATATGTTTAAATTTGCCAATATGAGGGAATATGTGTTGCCAAACTCCCATACCTGTAAAAATTTTACTACTTAAAATAGAGAGGGCATAAGCCTGTTTTTTTTCAGTTGCTTTTTGTCGGCTTTGAGTCTCAACTAGACAAATTTTTAAGCCAACATCTTTTAAGGCTACGGCTAAGGTTACGCCAACAATTCCACCACCTACAATCACTAAGTCATATTCTGTTATAGTGGGTTGATTATTTTGAGCTTGAATTTTGTTGATCATTCTTTGAGAAATTTGTAATAAAAGTTAATATTCCTTCTTATTCTTATGATAAACGATCGTTTCTTTAGAATTATGAATTATAAATCCGAAGGCCGAAGGTTGCGAGGCACGAAGCAATCTGCGAGGCACGAAGCAATCTGCGAGGCACGAAGCAATCTGCGAGGCACGAAGCAATCTGAATTATGAATTACCCAAGCCCCGAAGCCTGTCCTGACTTCAGTGTGGTGCTGGGCTTGAAATAAGGAAATATTTTTCTTTTTTTCACAAGTCGATGAGTGATGCTCGTGTCCCTATTTTTTTTGTCAGTTGTTCTTAGAGCTGATTTATAAAGTAAATCTTAAGACCAGATCAAACATAACAATGGTGGTGGGTTACGGCTAATTTAAAATTGAATGGTAAAAGTTGTTAATTACTGGTTGCCTAACCCACCCTACAAAAATTTAATCTTTTGTTTATAAATGAACTCTTAATGATTAAGATAAAATCAGAAAAACTTATTCCTATGGCTTATGATAGCAATTCCTAGTTGGCTGATCATTGGTGGTATCACTTTTACTCTGGCATTCCTTTTGAATCAATTATCTCCTGAAGATAGAAGTTGGTTTTTTAGGTTAAATCGTCCTCGTTGGCTGACATTTGAAGGTTTAATTCCCTTTATCTGGATCTTTATTTTTATCTGTATTATAGGCTCTGCTTCTATTGTTTGGGACGTTAATCCTTGGAGTCGAAGGGCATGGTTTTTAATGGGGCGTTATCTCGTTTTAGTTCTACTTATACTAGCTTATACTCCCGTAATGTGCAAATTCCGCAGTTTAACGGTAGGAACTATTCTTGGTGGGATGGGGTTTCTGTTTGGTTTATGGTTAGCGGTGATGGTATTTCCCTTGTCTAAATTGGCTTTGATATTGCTACTTCCCTATTTACTCTGGAGTCCGATCGGTACTTATGTAACTTGGGCAATGATTCGACTTAATCCGAGTAGTGCTTGAATTTTTGGCACTGATTCTATGATATGGCGGAAGATTTGGAGACAAAAAAAACATTTGTAGGGGTGCAAGGCTTGCACCCTCTCACTGTAATTTTATCTGTGGCGGGGCTTATAATTCAATATACGATTGGGTTTGGGATATGCGATCTGGTTTTAGATATGCGATCTGGTTTTAGATATGCGATCGGATTTGGAAGATCTGATCGAGTCTATTCATCCCGTAAAACAGGCATCTTGCCTGTTGCCGTTGCCGTTGCCGTTGCCGTTGCCGTTGCCGTTGCCGTTGCCGTTGCCGTTGCCGTTGCCGTTGCCGTTGCCGTTGCCGTTGCCGTTGCCGTTGCCGTTGCCGTTGCCGTTGCCGTTGCCGTTG
>CAJHXH010000946.1_pt1 | contig 14590 bp, 12 predicted proteins | sample 9198571 | NCBI WGS metagenome assembly CAJHXH01 (sample SAMEA7708301, study PRJEB35096) | sediment metagenome | biome: marine neritic benthic zone biome [ENVO:01000025]; feature: sediment [ENVO:00002007]; material: shallow marine sediment [ENVO:03000034] sea grass bed [ENVO_01000059] ... | reverse complement strand
GCAAACACATAAATACCTAATAAAAGGTGTTAGGTGAAGCGTGGTTAGGTGGCACGGTTTCAGATTTTTTGACTATTTTTGAGGTTAAAAAGATAATTGAATCTAATTTTTTCATGATTACTTAAGATTAGTTGTTTTTTCGTACAGACGTTGCATGCAACGTCTCTACAACCTAATACCAAATACCTAAAACCTCAAAACTGAGCTATTTTCAACAAGGTGCAAGATCTGAGTTCTACATTCTACATTCACCCATTCACCCATTCTATCACTATGTCCACTCAATCAAACTCATTTAATCAGGAAAAAATCAGGGAATTATTTCATCTTCAAACCTCAACCTCTTTTGTATTACCATCTAATAAAACAGATATTGTTATTGGTAAACCGAGTGAAAATCAGACTCCCGATATAGACGTTTCACTTTTGCCCAATGAAGATATTATTTCCCGTCTTCATGCAGTTATTTATTATCAAGATGATCATTATTATATTAAAGATTTAGGTAGTTCTAATGGTACTTATCTTAATCAAGAAAAACTTATTTCACAACAAAAGTATCAATTGCAATCTCAAGATAAAATTGAATTAGGTAAAGATCACCAAGTTACCTTTATTTTTCAAAACTCTCATTTATCAGGCGATTTACAAGTTAACCAATCTGACTTAACTAAACTTCAATCAGCAAATAAACTTAATTCACAGATTCAACCTGTTACTACCATTAATCGCTTTTTTGGTTCAGTTTTAATGGTAGCTAGTATGATTATATTAGCAGGAAATATTCACATTGGTTTCATGATACGCATACCAAGTATTTTGCTCTTTTTAAGTGGAATTACCGTTCTTTTTCTCAATAAAAAATATGCCGATTTAGGATGGATACTTATTTTGATCGGAATTTTAGCAATTTTATTTACAGGAAGATTTTTTGCTACCACTAATCTACTAATTCTTCTCTGTTCTTTTATTTTATTTTTTACTGGTTATCAATTATTTAATACCGGTAAAATACTTAATCATAGTTTATCTTCTTTTTTAAATTTATTTCGTTCCCAATAGTTATTTGTAATAAATTAATAAATTAAAGAATAGTTAATTATTCTCGAACTGTTATCAATTCTGAATTCTAAATTCGCGCATTCTAAATTTTTACCCAACTCAAATATCACAAATCAACTGAGGTTGAATATATGCCCATTTCCTCCAATTCTTTTTTTAACTGTTGGGCTACTTCAGGATTTTGTTGTTGATGTAGGGCGATCGCCTTTTCAAATGCTTTAGCACTCTCTTCTATTTGTCCTTGCTTAAGCAGTAATACACCTAAATTTTGATAAGCCCAAGGATAATTTGGGTTAACTTTAATAGCTTGTTGATAAGCGGAAATAGCTTTAAACATTCGCCCCATTGCCCGATAAGTTAAGCCTAAATTATAGTAAGCTAAACCGAATTGTGGCTCTATTTTTAAACAATGTTCAAATAGTTGTGCCGCACTCTCATAGTCTTGGGCTTCGTGGCATAAACTACCAAAATTGTGATAAGCCCCTAGCTTTAGTTTATCTAACAGAGGTTGAGCGATCGCCTTTTGATAATGTTTTACCGCCGTGTCACCTTTTCCCTCTTTCAGGAAAGCATTAGCGAGATGGTAATGTAATTCAAATAAAGTGGCAGGAGTATCAGGATTTGATTTTAAACCAGTTTTGAGGAGTTTAAATCCTTTTTTCGTTTCCCCTAACTGCAAGTACAAAGCCCCTAATTTACTGCAGACATAAGCATCATGAGGATTTTGTTCGAGGTAACTTTCCATGGTTTTTTTCGCCCGTTGTGCTTTCTCTTGGGCTTTAATAATTTCTGGTTGATAGCCATAATGTTTAATGGCAATGGAAGGTAAATCAATAATCTTCCAATAAGACTCTTTTTTTTGTAAAGCTAAAACAGAATCATCAATTAAAGCATGATAAGGACGATTAAATTTAATTTCTGGATGATGACGAAATAAACGAGATAATTGGGAATAGGGAGAAGATACTGCACCGATTTCGTGACGAATTAAATTCACCACTAAAGTCTCATGTTCTGCGATCGCATTTGTAATGTCAGGAATAGCCTCAGTGACTAAAACTTCATCTCCATCTAACACCAAAACCCAAGGAGAAGTTACTTTTTCTAGGGCAAAATTACGGGCTTGGGCAAAATCATCCTGCCAATCATAATCATAAACTTTCGCACCCCAATCAGAGGCAATTTTTTTGGTATCATCAGTTGAACCTGTATCAACTACGATCGCCTCCCTAACTAAATCCTGAACACTATTAAGACAGTTAATTAAGTTTTCTGCCTCGTTTTTGACAATCATGCACAAAGAAATGTTCGTCATCATCTAGTTAAATTTGTTAATATTCCGTTAACTTTTCTTGGTTAAATTAAAACTATAATTTAGTTTATAGTAATCTTAAATCATTACCTAACTTGTTAAAAGAGGAAACACGCCCTAGAACTCTTTCTTGATCTCGCCATGAAATTAATTTCATGGCTAATAGATTACGTTCAATAAATTGAACTGAGATTAACAAACATTAGTTCATTTTAATGAACGATCGCTATTAGCCAAGAGAATTGCTTCGTGCCTCGCAACGCTGCGCGATTTATTGCAAGGCGGTTGATTGATAAGGGGGATAAGAGGGCTCACAGGGGTAGGTTTTTTACTAACTGGTGTTGGTAAGACAAGGTGGACAACCCACCCCTAACCCCTCCAAGGAGGGGGAGGGAAGGTGGACAAGGGAGGAAAACCGTACAAAAAGAGTTCGGTTAGGTATATTACAAAAATTGCTAAAAAGACCATTTTTCCTGTGTAACATCTTCCTTGTCTCCTTGTCTTCCCCTCCTGGGAGGGGTTAGGGGTGGGTTGTCTCCCTTGTCTTGTCTTCACCTTCAGGTTAAAAACCTGCCCTTGTGAGGGATAAGAGGGGGATTGAAGGGGGATACGTGGAGGAGCAAAAACTTTTCCCAAAACTTCTAAAATATTATTTATATTCACTATAAGGAGAAAGTAACTATGACATCAGCAATTCAAGATAACATCAACAATGAACCCGTTTTAAAACTAGAAAATGTGAATGTCTATTATGGCTCTCATAAAGCTGTTGCGGGAGTTAACCTCGATATTCCTCGCAATACTTGTGTTGCGTTTATTGGTCCTTCAGGTTGTGGTAAAAGTACTATATTACGTTGTTTAAACCGTATGAATGATTTAGTGGCTATTGCCAGGGTTGAAGGGAAAATAACCTTTAAAGGGCAAGATATTTACGCAAAAGGGGTTGATCCTGCTGGTTTAAGAACTAATATTGGTATGGTATTTCAAAAGCCTAATCCTTTTCCCAAATCTATTTATGAAAATATTGCTTGGGGTGCAAGATTGAATGGCTATAAAGGTAATATGGATGATTTGGTAGAAGATTCCCTGAGTAAAGCCGCTGTTTGGGATGAAGTGAAAGATAAATTACGTCAAAGTGGTTTAGCCTTATCTGGGGGGCAACAACAAAGATTATGTATCGCTAGGGCGATCTCACTTCAACCTGATGTAATTTTAATGGATGAACCCTGTTCGGCACTAGATCCTATTTCTACGGTACAAGTAGAAGAATCTATTCACGAATTAAAGAAAAATTATACCATTGTGATTGTCACCCATAATATGCAACAGGCTTCACGAGTTTCCGATTTAACTGCCTTTTACAATGCGAAAAGTGTTGACGGCGGTAGTGGGAAATTAGGTTATTTAGTAGAATATGATAAAACTGAAAAGATTTTCCAAAATCCAGCTGAACAAACTACCCAAGAATATGTTAGCGGACGTTTTGGCTAAAAAAGGGGGTTGCTGAAGACAGGGTATGATTTCAATACTGCGATGGTTTTGAGCGAAAAACTTACTGTGGGGGGAAAGTAATGAGTAATGTAGGGGCTTAATATATTAAGCCCGTACTGAGTAATGAGTAAACAGATCGTGGGCAATGCCCACTACGAAGTGCGATCGCGCAGCGCCACTTCGTGATCAGCCGAAGGCTGCCGCTTTCAGCGATCGGCTTTTTTAGGGAAAATGTTATCTTAAATTTATTATAGTTATTAACTATTCACTAAAATTATGGTTTATTTATCAGCACCTTTAGAATTGGAATTATCACTAACTGAGGAAGATTTTTTTGAACTTTGTCATAAACACCCTGACTTACAATTTGAACGTAACGCCCAAGGAGATTTAATTATTATGCCCCCGACTGGAGGATTAACCAGTAATCGTAATGCAGATTTAATCTATCAATTAATTGCATGGAATCGACAAAAAAAATTAGGTAAAGTTTTTGATTCTTCAGGAGGCTTTAAGCTACCAAATGGAGCAGATCGTGCTCCTGATGCTTCTTTTATTACTTTGGAAAAATGGAATAATTTAACGGCACAACAACAAGAAAAATTTTTACCTTTAGCCCCTGATTTTGTGATTGAATTAAAATCACCTTCAGATAAATTGAAGAATACTCAAGGGAAAATGAGAGAGTATAGAGAAAATGGAGTAAAATTAGGTTGGCTAATTAATCCTACTAATAAAACGGTGGAAATTTATCGTTATAATAATGAAGAAGTGGAAATTTTAGCATCTCCTGTTAATATTTCTGGAGAGGATGTTTTACCTGATTTTGTTCTAGATTTAACTGGGATTTTTTAGCCTTTCATCCCTTTTATGTACTGGAAAAAAAGGAAAAGCGATCCTATCCTAATAGATCATATAGCAGTACCAAAATACTTTAGGACACTTTAAATCTCTTTCTTTGTCATTCCGGTGAGCCTTTAGCTCTGAGCGAAGCGAAGAGTCTGTCGAGGAATCTCAAAACGTCCTAACCTGAATGGGTAGTGCTATAACATAAATCATAACATAGAGAATAGTTAAGTTGAGGGGAAAAATTATGTCTAGTAAAAATAACAACTTAGTTAGCAGACGAAACTTAATCTTAGCAGGAATAACAATCGGAACCACAGTTGCTTGTGGTAGAAAACCATTAGTCACAACTGCTTCTATGGCAACACCAATGAATCCTATGCCAGAGAGAATTTTAGGTAAAACAGGACTTTCTGTTCCCCTTTTGGGTTTAGGTGGAGCTGGAAAAACCCCTTTATCTGGTAGAGGAAAAGCAGATGAATCTTATTCTCTGATCGAATCTGCCATCAATTTAGGAATACGCTATTTTGATACTGCGGCTAGTTATGGCCCTTCTGAAGAGTATTTAGGGCAAGGATTATCTCCCTATCGTCGCCAAGTAATTATTGCTAGTAAAACAGCCAAACGAGATCGAGATGGTGCCTGGAGGGAATTAGAGCGATCGCTTAAGAGACTGAAAACAGATTATTTGGATATTTGGCAACTCCATCATGTTTCTTTTGATGAAGAATTAGAACAAATATTCGGAAGTAACGGTGCGATTAAAGCGATAGAAGAAGCGAAAGAACAAAAAATTATCCGTTTTTCTGGTATCACAGGACATCATGAACCAGATGTTATTGCTAAAGCCTTAAAACGTTATCCTTTTGATCTGAGCTTAATTTCCTTGAATGCGGCCGATATTCACCATCCCCGTCCATTTGCACCCACTGTGCTCCCTATAGCTCAACAAGAGAATATAGGAGTCGTAACCATGAAAATACCTGCTTATGGAAAATTACTGAAAAAAGGAGTATTAACGGGAATGGAACAAGCTATGGGTTATGTTTTATCTTTGTCAGGTGTTCATTGTTGTGTGATTGCGGCGGAAAATGTCGCCCAATTGGAGAGTAATGTTCGGGTTGCTCAACAGTTTAAGCCGTTAACCAAAAAACAATTAACTGAGATAGAACAACTTACTGTTTCCACGTGGCAAGAGACGACTTTTTTCCGTCGTTGGACTTAATCTGGAAGATTAACTCAGGGAAATAATGGTTTGCCTGATTTCTTAAGAGATAACTTAACCCACAATTAGCAAATAATCTGATTCCTGGTGATTCTACAGCCATTCGTAAAACTGGAGAACAAATTGCCAATTATCTAGAGGATGATATTATGTCGTGAACTAACCTTGAGCATTTGGCTGTGCAGGCTAGAAGCCCACACTACGTCTAATCATAGTCCGGGGTGTTAGAGAACGGTAATCGTCATGCTTAATTATTCAGAGAATTTCAGTAAGAGAACCGAAAGACTTTCCGTGTTTCGTCTCGATTCTCTTTCTGGTTCGCTCCTCACACAACTAAAATATAGACGATCAGTGGGGTAATTGTCAAGGGTAAAAATTTTTCTTTTGTTTGATTATGGCTAAAAGACTATGTATTGTGTAAATAAAGTACTTAATTTACGTGAACATTAGAAAAATAAGTTGTTGAACATGGTAAAAGTTATTTTTTCTCCTGAATTTTTAGAGCATAAAACAGGGCTGTATCATCCTGAATGTCCAGAACGCCTGAGTGCGATCGTTAATCAACTTAAATCTTCTCCTTGGGAAAAACAATTACAGTGGTTAGAACCCACTTCAATCAATCAACGAGATGTACTTCAGTGGGTTAGTAAAATTCACACCCCTGAACATATCAACAGTATTAAACAAATTGCCAGTCGAGGAGGTGGAAAACTAGATGTTGATACTGCTGTTTCTGCTCGCAGTTATGATGTAGCTTTACTGGCGGTAAGTGCATGGTTAGATGGAATTGATCATGTCATGACTAATCCTGAGCCTTGTTTTGTTTTATGTCGTCCCCCCGGACATCATGCCACTCCTACTACAGGGATGGGTTTTTGTCTATTTTCTAATGCGGCGATCGCAGCTAATTATGCTTTATCGCAAACGGGAATTGATAAAGTCGCAATACTTGATTGGGATGTCCATCATGGCAACGGTACTGAGGCAATTGTAGAACATAACCCCAATATTATTTATTGTTCGATTCATCAGTCTCCATGTTATCCTGGCACTGGTAGCCCAGAGGATACAGGATTATATAATAATGTCTTGAATCTTCCTGTCTCTGCTGGTAGCACCATTAAAGAATATCAACAACTATTTGAAGACAAAATCGTTCCTTTTATACAACAATTTGCTCCAGATTTACTGATTATTAGTGCAGGGTATGATGCGAACCAAGATGACCCCCTTGCAGGAGTATCTTTACAGCCTGAAGATTATGGTGTTTTTACTCGCTATTGTCTTAATCTTACCCCTAAAATTGTCTTTGGTTTAGAAGGGGGTTATGATTTAGACGCTTTAGCTAAATCAGTGGAACAAACTATTGTTTCTTGTCTTCAATTTGGACAAATATAGCGAGTTAGGTAGGGAATAAATCCAATTAAAATAATGGTAGATGGTGCTAAGGTAGAGATATAATTGTTTAATACTATTAAGTATGTTGTTTTTTCTTGCCGCTATAGGCACCAGAAGAAAATCCAGTAGAGGAGATTTGGTTACAGGGAAAAAACTTTTTTTAAGATTTTATTATTTATCTAAAAATTTTAAAATAGTTAAACGTCTATTTAAGTTTTTCTTCGATTTAAAACTGTATAATTCACCCAAGTTAGAAAACTCTGACGTATTTGCACAATTGATTTAGGCTTGCTATAGTAATTTAAATTTGTTGTTATTTTGAGCTTACTATCTGTCCACTTTCTTCTCCCGAACTCAGGTTAAAGGAAATAAAAATAATGATTAATTTTAAATTATTAATTGTTGTTAAAAGCGATAATTTTTGTCTTTTATCCATAAACTAATAGGTATTGCCTTCCCCTGAGAATTAACCTTTACTTCTACTAAGAAAGGTATTTTTTCTCTATCTAAACGATTCCTATTTGCTTGGTTAATATCCTGATTGACTTTATCTTTTTGATTTTCTGGCATATAATAACTTTCTAGATCGTATTTGATACGTCCATTACGATATTGTCCTTGCAGTGCTATTTCTGAAGATTTTAAGTTGCGAGGATATTGATAACTTACCCTCGTTGGTTGCCAAGGTTGAATTTTTGAGGAAGAATCAGAATTATTTTGCTTTTCTGGTGCTTGTAAAGTAACATAAACTTTAGTGCCTTGAGGTAAAGATGAGGAATAATTAGGACAACGTTTAATTCTCCGACAACTTGCCTCTTTTAATTCTTGCCAACCCTCCAATTTACTTAAGTTATTAGTGCGAGAAATTTCGTAACTTAATACTTGATAATAACCTGTTAATAAATTATAAGGATCAACTGGTGCTGTTTGTAAAACAATAGTTTTTCCCGTTAAATAAGTATTAATAGCAGTGGCAGGAAGAAAAGCTAATAAACCCAATTGAAAAATTAGTGGCAAAAGAAAACGCCATTTATTTATTTTCTTCGGTTTTAAAACAATTCTTGGCTCAACTTCATTCTGATTAATTAACGAATTATTACTAAACTTTGTTTTTGCTTGATTTTCCATTATTTATTCCTACTTAATTTTAATTGTTTTTCAAACCACAAACCTATCAAAATAACCGCAACACCACAGATAATAAACACTAAAGATTTTAAAATTAATCCTGTATCATATTCTAACGTACGGCTTAAAACTTGTAGGGTTAATAAAATCATTCCCCCCCAAAAAGTTAATCTTTTGCCTTGGGCTAATCCTTGTTTAATTAAACCGATAGCGAGAATAAATAATTGTAGATTAAAAATGAAAGTAGCAAGATTAGTGAGGGGATTAATACTAAAATGAACGTAAATTACTAATAAACTAACCACAATAAATCCAGTAATAACTTTACTAGACAAATCTAAATAATCATGATGATTTGCTCGATAATTTTTAACTAAATTTATCCACTCTTTAATTGTCCATATCGTGACTAATATTAAATCTATTGTTAACCACCAAGTTAAACTAGAAATATCACTATAATTTTCCGAAGAATTTACTGATTCTAACCAAATAACTCGAAAAGAAAAACAGTAAAAAACAATCCCCAATAACCAAACGGCTAAACTACGGGCTAAGGGTTTAAATTGACGACTATGAATTGATGGTAATAGTGTATCATCATAACCCCATAAAAAAGCGATCGCCAAAGCGGGAGTGATAGCAAAGGAAACTGGTTGAGTAGAAAAAGAAGCAAAGAAAACACTACCAGTAATAATTAAAGCAGGAATTATTATTAAACAATTTAAAATAAAAATAGCACGGAATTTGCACCAATAAGCTAAGGGTAATAGTAAGACACAACCAAAAATAAAAAAATGTTGTATTGTCCATTCATAGAGATTAGGTTGACTCCACCAACTGGCATTAACTACCCCCCACCAATAACTAATATGCAATAAAATTAGACTTAAAATACCAAGAGAATTTAGGCGTAAACCATAAGCCATTGCTAAGACTCCTATCCCCCAGAAAAAATATAAACGAGAGTCGCCACTACCTAGATGAAATATTTGGGCTAAATTTGCTAAATTTGCTCCTAATAATAACGCCCCAAAAAATAATAATCCTTGTCCGAATCTTTGTTTTCTAGTAGTGGTATTCGTTATCTTTGCTGGTTGTTGCCAGAGATAAAAACCGAGACAATTAGAAGTAATAAATAATGATAATAAAAAAATTGTTTTTACTAATTTTGACCATTCTTGCCAGTTGGCGGCCACAAAAGTAATTATTCCTAATCCTAGTAAAATACCCCCTAATATCAGTAAAATAGCTATAAAGCGATCGCTAGAAGTACTGACAATTAAATTAAACTGGTATCGTTGGGCTAACTGTTGGTATATTCCCTCATTAATCAATCCCTCTTCCAACCATAATTGACTTTCTTGTTGCAGTTGACGACGGAATTTTTCTGAAGACATTTTCCCGAATCTATAACCTTTGCTAGTATATTAAATTATAAACGAAAAAACTTAATCTATTTTTTAATTGTTGTGTTACACTTTAAAAAAGGAATTATTATCTGTAGAGATAATCCCAATCAATTTGCATCTCTAACATTTAATCTTAAATTAACTCATCATAACTTTGAAATTTTTACTTAATTATGACAGAGAGAGAATTTGAAACAATTATTGAAAAATTAGATAATTTAGAACGAAAAGTAGATCAGGATAATCAACTTTTATCGGTAAAAATTGAACTTTATCGCACAGTCAGTCAAGAACAAATTAATTCTATTCGTTCCGAAGTAGAGGCTTTCCAACAAGCAAACCAACAACAAATAGAGGCTTTTCAACAAGCAAATAAACAACAATTAAATGTTTCTTTAGGTGTTCTCGTAACCGCCGCTGCCGCAATTCTTGCTAGTGTAGTTTTAGGCATGACAAATTAAATTCTATTCAAAGATTATTAAGCTTTAATTGAAATCTATAGCTGTTTTCCCGTGTTTTTTTGTTTAAGTCCTGGTGGTCAAACCATTTATGGTAAAAATTACTATAATTAGGTTAAGGAACAAAATCTTAAGAACCATGATAGCAAAAAACAGCCTTAATGTAAACACAGAAGATAATACTTTACTCACCGACTTATATCAGTTAACCATGACTGCCTGTTATGTAGGTGAAGGAATAGCAGATAAAACCGCCTGTTTTGAATTGTTTGTGCGTAGTTTCCCCCCTAATTTTGGTTATTCAGTGGCGATGGGTTTAGAGCAAGTAATAGACTATCTACAAAACTTCTCCTTTTCCCCTGAACAAATAGACTATTTACAAGATACAGGAATATTTAACCATGCACCCCCACAATTTTGGTCAGTATTAGCAGAAGCAAAGTTTACAGGGGATGTGTGGGCAGTACCAGAAGGTACAATTATTTTTCCCAACGAACCTTTTTTAAGGATAGAAGCCCCTTTATGGCAAGCTCAAATTGTCGAAACCTACTTGCTTAACACCATCAACTATCAAACTTTAATTGCCACTAAAGCTAGTCGAATCCGACAAGTAGCAGGAGAAGAAGCCTTAATTCTAGAATTTGGTACTCGTCGAGCATTTAGCCCTCAAGCCTCAGTTTGGGCGGCAAGGGCAGCAATTGCTGGAGGATTAGATACCACTTCTAATGTCTTAGCGGCGATGAAACTAGGAGTCAAACCAGCTGGTACAATGGCTCATGCTTTGGTAATGGCAATTAAAGCTTTATCTGGTAGTGAGGGGGATGCTTTTGTCGCTTTTAATCGTTATTTTCCTCAACCAACTTTACTCATTGATACTTATGATACGATCGAGGCGGCGAAAAAGTTAGAGAAATTAATTGCTCAAAATAAAGTTAATTTCTTGGGAGTGAGATTAGATTCGGGGGATTTAGTCAGTTTAGCTTGTCAAGTAAAAGAGATTTTGCCTGAGATTAATATTTTTGTTAGTGGCGATTTAGATGAGTTTGCCATTGAAGACTTGAAACAACAAAAAGCCCCGATAAATGGTTATGGCATTGGCACGAAATTAGTAACTGGTAATCCTGTAAATGGCGTTTATAAGTTAGTGGAAATAGATGGTATTCCTACGATGAAAAAATCATCTCAAAAAAGTACTTATCCTGGCAAAAAACAAATTTTTCGAGGCAATAACCAAGATAGATTAGGCTTAAGCACAGAAACACCTGAAACGGGAGAAAAACCATTATTAGAGTTAGTAATGAAACAAGGTAAAAGATTAACTTCTCCTGAAAGTCTTTTTGATATTCGTCAGCGAGTGCGAAAAAATCTCAATCAATTACCTGTAAAAGTCCGTCAAATTAATCAACCCTCAGTTTATTCGGTGAAAATTTCTGCTGATTTAGATTTATTAACTAAGAAAATAAACACTATTTAGTTGAGATTTTTAAAGTTTAAATATCATCAAAAAAAATATCAGCACCTAATCAATTTTAACATAATTTAATTGTAAATTTTCAATTGTCAATCGTCAATTATCTCCATGACAGCATTAGTTGCGTAATATCAGTCATTAATTATCAATTATCCATTATCAATTATCCATTATCTATTGTCCATGCCCGAATGATATTTTGTGATCATAACTACTATACAAGAGCGATAAATATCAACAAAAATAGACAAAATTAAGTTTTGTGAAAAGAATCTCAACTATTCTAAAGAATTAATAAGATTTTGATTCTATAGCTTAAACTAATGCTTAGAATCTAAGTAGAAATAAATGAACTCATTTTTATTATTCTTAGATCAAAAATTCATGACTAGCAAAAAAAGAATTGGTATTTTAACCAGTGGTGGAGACTGCCCCGGACTGAATGCAATTATTCGAGCAGTAGTTAAATTCTCGACTCTCAAAGAATGGGAAGTATTTGGTATTCATCGTGGCACAGATGGATTTATTGAAATAGCTCAGGGTAAAGTGCAAGCTGAAGATTTAAAGCTACAAGATCACGGTTATGATGTGCCAGGGGTTTTACAGGGCTTAGATGTATTACAATTTATGAGTGGTAGTGTATTGGGTTCTCTAAGTCACGGTAATCCAGAAGATGATCAAGTAACTCAAGATATTTTAGAAGGCTATCAGAGATTGGGTTTAGATGCTTTAATTGCCATTGGTGGCGATGGCAGTCTAGATATAATCTATGATCTAGCCAAAAAAGGCAATTGGAATTTAGTGGTTATTCCCAAAACTATTGATAATGATGTGGCTTTCACCGAGCGTTCAGTGGGATTTGACACTGCTCGTAATACAGTAACTCAAGCACTCTATGATTTAACTTTTACTGCCGCAAGCCATGAACGAATTATAGTAGTACAGGTAATGGGGCGAGATGCTGGACATTTAGCTTTACACGCCGGAATTGCAGGAGGGGCAGACTGTATTTTAATCCCAGAGTTAACTCCTCAACTTAATGAAAATTTAATTGAGGGAATGTGCAATTATATTGCTAAATTACGTCAAGATGGGCGAAGATTTGCTCTGATTGTTGTGTCTGAAGGAGTACGCAATTTAGATAACCAAAAAGATCCTTATATTGCTGAAACATTAGCTCATTTGTTAAAAGATAATAGTCATCGCCTCTGTAATATTGATAATGGTCGTTACAATGTATTGTGTCAAGTAGATACTCGTGCTACAGTGTTAGGACATTTGCAACGTTGTGGTGTACCTAGTTCTTTTGATCGTATTTTAGCAACGGTGTTTGGAATTAAAGCCGTGCGTTTAATTGAAGAAAAGCGTTTTAATCGTCTGGTAATTTGGGAAAATGGAGCGGTAGAAAGTAAATCTTTAGAACAGATTATGCCTTTAATTAAATGGTGTCATCAGGAAAATAGTTGTCCTGCTCCTGTAGATCCAGAAGGATTCATGGTGATGACGGCTTTATCTCTAGGAATTTATTTGGGAGAGTCACATTATCATCCCAAAACAGTTAGCATTGACAGTTTTACTAACAACAATAACTCCGCACCCATTATGCAAAACCCTGTGAGCCAAAGTTAATAAATTTAAATATTAATAATTGTTTCATACAGGAAAAGCAGAATACCCTGAAAGGACTTTCCCCCTTGATCAAGAAAGATTTTAATCGATTAAGGGGCGTAAGAATCCTTCAAAGATAAAAATTACCAACTTGATTTGACAACTCCAGGTAATAAACCTTGGTGAGCCCATTCTCTCAAAACATTACGAGATAGACCAAAATCACGGTAGTATCCTCTAGGTCTTCCTGTCACCCAACAACGATTACGAAGACGAACAGGAGAGCTATTGAGAGGCAATTGTTGTAATTTACGTTGAATCTCAAATTTTTCTAATGGATCAGTTGCTTTTTTAAACTGTTCTTTTAATTCAGCTCTTTTATCTGCATATTTAGCAATTAACTTGGCACGTTTTGCTTCCCGTGCAATCATCGATTTTTTAGCCATTTAAACTCTAATTAAATAATTCGTCACAATAAACACAGCATCTTCTATCATAACTTATTTCTTAGTGAGATCTGACACCTTTGCCAAAAAACCCTCAAATTGAAAATTAAGAATTAAGAATTAAGAATTAAAAAAGAGAAAAAGCTAGTGGTAGAATGGGTGAATATGATTAGCTGAATCCAGAGTTGTCTGTTTCCTGTTAACTATTAATGAATTCAGAAGAATCGACATTACCTTGCTCCTGTCTAGATTTATAGTAATTTTGATAGCGATGATAGTAATAAGATCCCGATTCATTGCCTTTGACGGCATTCGCAACTATGCCGAGCAAAGCCAGATTAGAGATTTTTAATTGTTCAATTAATTGTTTAACCGCCTGACGTTCAGTTTCATCTAGTCTCACAACACAAATTAAACCATTCGTCTGGGGAATGATCATTTTAGCATCGCCAAAGCCCAGTACAGGAGGAGTATCGTATATTACTAGATCAAAGCGTTCCGACTCATTCAATTCTTCCATTACTTGTTTCATTTTAGCTGAATGTAAAAGTCTTGCTGGGTCTGGTGGAATATCCCCTGCTGTAATAATTGCTAAGTTATCCCATTGGGGTATATATTGAATGGCTGAATCCAAATCTAAACCAGTTGCTAAAATATGGCTTAACCCTTTGCTATTATTCAAACCTAAGAGTTTATTTAATTGAGGAGCCCGTAAATCGGCATCAATTAAGAG
>CAJHXH010000450.1_pt1 | contig 14594 bp, 13 predicted proteins | sample 9198571 | NCBI WGS metagenome assembly CAJHXH01 (sample SAMEA7708301, study PRJEB35096) | sediment metagenome | biome: marine neritic benthic zone biome [ENVO:01000025]; feature: sediment [ENVO:00002007]; material: shallow marine sediment [ENVO:03000034] sea grass bed [ENVO_01000059] ... | reverse complement strand
TTGGAATGTCAATGATTGGAGTCTCAGATTAGGTGTTGCTTTGCCTTTGGTACGAGATGTCAATCCTGATTTTCGACAGGAATTTTATTTTTCTGTGGGTAAAAGAATTGCTTTTTAAGTAACAAAAAGTTAGGAGGCGACTATGAAAGGAGTAAAAAGAGTAACTATCAGAGCGGTTCAACCTCAAACTAGGTTAGGACGAAACCTTGGAAAATAAAATAAGTGAAAGTTTAACTGGTTGAGTCTGGCAGTGACAAAGCTCGTTAAATTTATTTAGGTGATCAAAAACGGCTGATCTCAAATCCGTGATCAATTAAATATAGTGGATGTTAGCAGGAGAATTAATGTTACAACCGTACCTCTGGTTCAGGTTTTGTAGAGGCGATCGCTTTTTGACTGATAGTATAGTTAAGATCAAATATTCTTCAGCAAATTATTCAGAAAAAGTATGTCCAGATGATGATTGATAAAAATCATGGATGGTTTGCCAGTAAAATTGAGGCATCCCCACATCAAAATATTGTCCCTTAACCAAATAGCCCACAATTCCTTGTTCTTCCCGCAAGCGATCTAAACAAGTAGTTAGCTGAAATTCTCCTTTATACCGAAGGTTATTGGCGATTTCTAGTTCTAGATGTGCGAAAATTTCGGGGTAGAGTACATATATACCAAATATCCCCAGAAAATCTGATTCTGGCATTCCTTCAACATGAAGATGGGCTTTGGCATATTCTCGGTCGGGTTTTTCATATAGTTTGGTAATATCTAAAAGAGAATTGGACTCTTGCCAAACTCCCATGACGCACCCAGCTTTGTGGATAATTTCTTCAGGCATTACTGTTAAGCCCACTACGCTACGATCTGTTTGGGCAAATACTGCTAATAACTGTTCTGTACAGGAAAGTTGATCTTGAGTTTGATAAATATGATCTCCCAACAACAGCAAAAAAGGTTCGTTGTTAACCCAAGTTTTAGCCTCAAAAACAGCATGACCAAAACCTTCTTGTGTTTCTTGAACCAAAAAAGTAATGCGCTGACCTAAATTTTGCAGATATTGGCTATATTCCTGATTTTCTGGCGACAGTTTAGCTAATAGTTCCGCTTTAGGCGGAGCTTGAAAAAATTCTTGAAAAATTTCCAAGTCATCTTGTTGCACGACAATGCCAACTTCTTGAATACCTGCGCTGAGCGCTTCTTCCACAATTTTCAAGATAATCGGTTTGGCTCGACCATCGCGATCGATAATTGGTAAGAGTTCTTTTTTGACAACTTTGGTTGCCGGAAACATCCTCGTTCCAAAACCAGCCGCAGGAATTACGGCTTTTTTGACTGGGGACTGGGGTGAAATTGTTAGATTAAAGGCTTGCATCAATGGAAAATCCCGATGAATAATAGAGATCGCTTGAGCTTGACTCTCGAGATTTTTAGCGACTAATTGCGCTGTGCCATCTCCTTGAGAGCCTACTCCTTTACCGCCGAAGATAAATGGCCCAAGGGCTGGATGGTTGATTATTTGATGGAGCTTTGGGGCTGTTAATTGGTCTGGACAAGCTGGAATCAGATGGCGATCAAATTCTGCTTGAACCCGATTCATCAAAGTTCCTAGAAGTTGAGCATCTCCTTTCTTAACTGCTACAACAGCTTGCTGAATAAATTGGGCATTGATAGCACCTAAATATTGTTGCACATTTTCCTGAATTTGATTTCTGGGAAAAGGATAACAACTATTCAAGTCCCTCAGAATTTTTTGAGTGTCTTTCTGACCGCCTAAATCGACAATTAGCAAAAATAATTTCTGCTTGACAGTTAACTCTTCAATTTCGACAGAATCGCCATCAAAAGTCATCAAAATTGGTTTATTGCCAAAAGCACAAGCAAGATCCATTCGTCCACAAAGACTGGGAGTGGTTCTTTCGCCAAGATAAGCAATTTCCATTTCTTCTCGAATGGTTAGCTGCAAGTTATAGAGACGATTAAAAGCCCGGGCAATCATAACACAGATTGCGGCACTGGAAGATAATCCCTTTTGGATTGGCAAATCGGTTAGATCGTTGTCAACTTCCAATCCTTCAACCGTATAATTAGTCAAAATTTGATAAGCTGTTCCAGCAATATAACTGGCAAACCCTCCTTTTTTAGCTTCATCTAAAAGGGCTGTTGTTTTCATCGGCAATCTAATCGGTTCATATCTACTGCCATCATTCAGAGTTCCCCGAACAATTAAGTTGTGTGGATGATGTTTGACGTTAGCGTAAATCCCTTGATTTGTGCCCACAATTAAAGTATAACCCTTTTTGATTTCAGGATTAATAGTGCGGTATTCTCCAGCCCAATCGCTATGTTCGCCAAACAGACAAAGGCGACCTGGTACAAAAATTCTCATCTGTTTTTGAATTTTAAGAGGTTATCTGTGTGATCCAAATCTAAATTCTCTGTAAAAATTCAATTAGTTACTATCCAATCTCAACTACTTCTCAATTCTACATTCTTAACGGGAGCAAAATCCATTCTTAATTCTCCGTAATAACTTAAGATAGTAATTAATTCAGAGTTTCGAGGAAAAACAAAGTTGATCTGGTTTGAACTTGGTTGGAATGTTGAATATGTTTTGAAATTTATCAAAACAAGATACAGTGTAACATCCCGTAGCCTTCTCCACTCAAAACAACGCGAGCGAAGCGCTGCGAGCGGCGCAGTTCGCGTTCTTAACTCCAAAACAATGATCACACTAACCTCAAAACAATGATCGCCTTCTCTACCTCAAACCACAATCGCACTTTAACCCTCAAACAATGATCGCCTTCTCTACCTCATTCTCTCAAAGTGCTGTTACTGCTGTTGAAAGTGCTGTTGAAAGTGCTGTTGATTCTGGATTGGCTGAAACCCTTACTCAACAATATTTTCAACCCTCCACATTCTCAAGTGCTGATACTGCTGATACTGCTGATACTGCTGTTGAGAGTGCTGTTGATTCTGGATTGCCGAATAGCGTTACTCAGCAAGAAAATCAGTCTCAATCTTTATCAAGTGCTGATACTGCTGTTGGTGCTGTTGAAAGTGCTGTTGAAAGTGCTGTTGATTCTGGATTGCCTGAAACCCTTACTCAGCAAGAGATTCCTCCCTCCACTTTCTCAAGTGCTGATACTGCTGATAGTGCTGTTAATCATCAGGAATCTGCTAATTTAACTCAGACTAATACTGTTGTTAATCATCAGGAATCTGCTAATTCAACTTCGGCTGATAGTGCTGATAATCATCAACAATCTAATTCAACTCAGGTTAATACGAATGATGAGCAATCTCTTAATTCAACTTCGGTTGATACCAATCATCAGCAATCTTCTAATTCAAGTCAGGTTGATACGAATGATGAGCAATCTCTTAATTCAAGTCAGGTTAATACGAATGATGAGCAATCTCTTAATTCAACTTCGGTTGATACCAATCATCAGCAATCTTCTAATTCAAGTCAGGTTGATACGAATGATGAGCAATCTCTTAATTCAACAGAAGAAAAACCTTCTGTATTATCGAATAATGAAGATAATAATGCTCAAGAAAAAGAAAATGATTTTTCCACAACGCCAGCAGAGTTTAACAGCACCAACAGCAGTAACAGCACTTTTGACAGCACTACCAGCGAATTTTTCGTGCGGTATACCTTACCAGCGGATAAATTACAAAGATCCTTATTTTTTATTTACTGGCATATTGGGTTTATTTACACTTAGGAAATAATGATAATTTAGACTGGTTTAATTCGGCACAAAATGCTCTTATTTTACTGCTACCTCATATTTTACTTCTTTCTCTCTTCAGGCAATTAGACACATTAATACCGTGGTTAAATGACCGAGGTTTTGATTTTTGTTTAATCAGGTGCAAGATCTGAGTTTCATCAACATTAGTCTAACCAGCGATAACTAAGTAATCTGGATTTTGAGATACTTGTAATATTAACAGCATCACTTTGGTTGCCACCGAGCAATTGAATTTGTTTCTCTGTTTCCCCTATATAAAAACCAACGTGACCTTTCCTCGGATTAGATCCTCGTTTGAAAACTGCAATACAACCCCGAATAGGTGTATTTAACTTTTTACCCCATTTTTCCCAAGATCTTGCCACAGCAGAATCAGTTCCTTCATACCCTGCTTTCTCTACACACCAGTTAACAAAAGATGAACACCAGGCGGTTTCGTCTTGAGAGGAAAGTCGAGGTCCTAGAGTTGTAGAGTTGTGATATTCAACAATACGAGGATTATCTCCACTACCACTATATTCCTTAATACCAACTTCGGCAAGGGCAATGGGAAGCCACAGAGGATCTCCACTCATTCCATCAATATCAAGAACCAGATATTTGAGAGACGACCATCCAGTAAGTTCGTTCAGTTCAATCTTCATCCAGCGACCATCGCCAGATTTTTCCCCTGCAGGAACTTTTTGGTTTTTCTTGAGAATGCCAATTGGATCTCCTTCGATAGAAGGTTCTGAGCGAACATTCAATACAGAAGCTGTTACCCGATATTCGTTTTTATTAGCAGGTTGGTCAGTTTCCTCCAAAAATTTCATAGATGCCCATCCTTCAGGACCACCAAGAATATTAATTTTCATCCAATTACGATCGTTAGGCTCATCTTGGTCTGCTTGAATTTGCCCTTTAGGAATTACCTGATCTTTGCGAAGAATACCCACACGATACCCTTCTAAGGAAGGTTCTGAACGAACATTCAAGCTCCATGCTGTAACTTTGTAATTTTTCATTCTTTAAGATACTAATTTTTAGAATTAATTATAAAGACAAAAAAGATAAGTTCTGACACTTTTGTCCTTATTCCTATGTTTACTTCCACCCACTTAAAACTTTATTGAGAATTCTCGTTACTTCTGTCGCCATTCTAGCATCTAATTCAATTTCTTCTATGAGTTGAATTTTGCAGGTAGGTTTTTTGGCGAAACTTCCTTCTTTTCCACTACCTCTTAAGCACATACTTAAAGTATAAAATTGATTGTTACGACGAAATTGAATCAAACCAAGATAAACAGCTTCAAATCTCTCTCTCACACTAGTGAAACCATTTCCTAATTTAGATAAAATGACTCGATCAACTAAAATATCATCTAATCCTAATTTTTCAATAGCTAAATCAGTTAATCTCGCTGGATCAATCCCTAAAATAGGAATTAGAGCTTTATAACCGTTTTCTTCCAGATGTGGTAAACGAGCATATTCAGGAAGATATTGATGCCATCCAATCATCGAAATGATCCGAGTTAAATCATAGGCAGATAATTCATTGGACAACCATTCCGTTTTGTTTGAATCAGGTTCCATGATATTCCGATAATCAGAAATAATATTTGGCTGATCAATAAAGGGCTTTTCTCCATATTTTCCTCTAAATATGAGATAGCAATTACCTGTAATATTTTTTAACCATTCCTCTAATTTTATTTGAGGGTTAAAACGTTGAAACATTGCACCAATAGAATTAGATGAAGCATCAGCATCTTTTATTTTTCCTTTTTCATAACTAATTAAAACTTCTGCCAAATTAATTAATCCAAATTTTAAATTACCTTGACTTTTATCTTTATCAACGATAAAACAATCTTTAAAATCTATCTCAGAATTTTCTTTGCTGATTTTAGAAAAAACATAAGTAAGAGGAACAATTTTTGCGGCACTCCAAAAGTATCCTACCTTTAAAGCATTTCTTCCTAGCCACTTTGTTTTAAATTCTCCATTAGAAAATGTTCCTAGACAGACACATGCTTCTTTAATATTGTATTTATCGGAGCGGGAAAGAAAATTTAATCCCTTTTCATCTATCTTTGGTAATTCTCCGAATTTAGGATAGGCACTAAAACTATCATCGGCTTGAATTCCCATATTAAGTTTTTCATCGACAACTTGTTGTAAACGCTCATAATATTTCTCTCTTTGTTCTCGATAATTAAAAGGTGAATTTTCATGTTGTGGATTTTTGCCCCAATATAACAGGGGAGGATATTCCGCAGGTGCATTTTCTTGCTCTGCTTTTTGCTCAAAATAATCGTATATTTGGCTAAAATCCAGATTTGAACTAGCATTTCTATCAGCTTGACTTGTTTTCAATAGAGAATGAGCCTTTAATTTACGTGAACATAATAATGAAATGGTCGTAGCTACTAATCCCATTATGAGCTGACGTCTAAAAAATTTCATAATTTACCTCCCCAAAAACAGATTTTATCAAAAAGAATAAATGTATTAGTTAAGAGCCGAATTGCTGTGAGCTAATTTTTTCAGTTGGAATTTATCTCCTTGTTTGATAATCCAATCTGGCAAAGAATTTTCTTCAAGAGATTTAGCGATTTTTTTCTTGATAAAGTTAATGTAGCGAGAAGGAATTTCTCCATTTTCAAAAAGAAATTTGGCAGGGTTTTGATAAAATAACCTTTCTTGTTCATTCTCATTTAGATAACTCAAAAACGGCTGTAGAACTTCTATTTCGCTCCATGTATGGGAAATCATCGAGGCATCACTTCCAAAGATAACCTGAGTTTGAGAATATTTATTACTTAAAAGTTCTTTAAGATCTTGAAAATACTCATCTTGCAATTTACGATTATGAGCTAGACTATGATAGGATATATCGGCAAAAACACTTTCTTTATCACCAATAATATTCATTCGATAAGCAGATCCCATAATCGTTTGAATGTTGAGATGCCACTCTAATGATTTTTTCGTTTTTTGATCCAAGGGATGTTTAATATATTTCCCGCCAAAATGAGCGAAATTGACTTTGAGTTCATATTTTCTAATCGTCTCTAACCACTGAAATGGTGCTGTTTTTTCCCAAATATCTTCCCAATCAGGATTGACTTGTGCATAAGCCCCAGCAGTTGAACAATGAACAGTAATGGGAATTCTTTCCTTCCCGCAATAATCATACATTTCTTCAAGGGCATTGTTAATCTTATCAGATTGTCGAACAGTAGGAACTGGAAAATAGCCTAAAGGAGGATAAAGTTTAATTCCTAAAAACCCTTGATTTTCTAGAGCAAATTTACAAATTTCCACTGCTGATTTACGACGAGGATCGAACATAATAAAAGGGAAAATTTGCCAAGGATATTTAGCGGCAATCTTAGAAATCTGATTAATTTGACTGGGCTGACTTTCATCCTTGGAATAGCAGTAATAAGGAATATAGTTTTCATCTGGTTTGATAGCATTAGCTTCAAAACAAGATTCGAGATCCATCATTAAAGGTGTTGCGATAATTATCCCTGCTTCTTTCATTTGTTTGACATACCATTCTGCAGCTTTTTTGATGTTGTTGTCACTGTAAATGCGTAGAACTTCTGCAATATGATCAAATTTTACGCCGGGTATCACTTTAACTATAGCTTCTGCAATATCTTGAATTGAACCTTTCGTGACAATATTTTCATCAATTCTTGAAAGTATTTTAAACATTTTATTAGGAACAAAAGCAAAGTTTAAAATATGACAATGGGTATTAATAATCGGGTAATTAGGAAATAACATAAAAACCTCCAAATTGTTTAAGAATTATTAGTATTAATGATTACGGCTTCGGATATTTTATCGATTAGTAATTGGGAAAAAAGTCCACCGATTCTATTTCTAATAGCTTCCCAGTGATCTGCATCCAATCCAACTAATGTTTCACCAAATTTAATGTGATTATAGACCTTGTGAATATAATCTAAATCTTGTTTATCAACAAAATTTACTAACATCTGTTTGAGAGAAACAAATAGCTTTTGTCTAACTTCTTGATCTGATAATTCTGAGTTATCAAATTCCTCTAAAATCGTTGCAAGTTGTTGGTTTTGAAGAAGATCCTCTTCCCCTCCTGAACAAACAACACCGGGAACAACCTTAATGATAATAAAATCATCTTTAATATTCTGATCAATGAGATCATCACCAGTACTCCTGAGTTTTTTCTCTAATCTTAATCCACGAAGTTTATATTTACTTTCAATGTTTTCTGCATTATCTTGGAAGAAAATATAAGCTCCCGCAGGGATTTCAGTTTTACCATCAAGTTTAAGTTCACAGTTAAAGATGTTTTCATTTTTTTTGGTCAGTTTAATTAAGGTTTCAAGACCATTTAAAACTGCATTTCCAATCCCGACATAAGGAAGTATTAAAGACGGAAATAAAGCACCTGCAAAATCAGCTAAATTTCTGATAACATCTAAAACTTGACCCTCACCATCAATTTTGATGTTATCAACTTCTATTATAACTGTGTTAATTTCAAGTGAAAAAGGATTAATTGGTTTATCTACCAGATAGATATGCTCTGATAATAAATTATCTATTGTTTTTCCAGCAGGTACATTTCTCTCAAAATAGTTCAATACAGTTGTTTGTGTATCACTATTTTCTTTTAAATTTTTAGAGAGAGTTTTAGTTCTTACAAGAAGATCATTACTATCGTTTTTTTCATCATCGGCAATGGAAAAACTTTCTAGTGATACAGTATAACTTTTACCGAATGGAACTTTAATAACATTTTCTAGGCTTGAAATCTCGCTAATTGGTGTTAACTCCTCCTGAAATCTAGAGGTTAATAGATTCAATGGGACAAAATAACATTTACTCATGATAATTTCCTCTCAACTTTTTTAGGTACTATTGAATTCCAGCTTTATCTTTTAACAACTTAATTTCTTCTTCAGGGATGAATTCACTTAATATGTCGATCGTCTCTAAAATAAACTCTCTTTGAATATCATTGGGAAAGTTTTTGATTTTTTCGTCATAAATTAGGCGATCTCTTATATTTTTAGGTCTATATATGAGCATTTTGTACATATCTCTTAATTTTTTTGCCTGTGAGAGTTTGTCAAAAAGTGACATCCATTCTTCTGGAATATAGCTATAAATGTCTGCCTTAGCTTGTTCTATCAGATTATCTGCGAATTGATCAAGCATTAATACCTTGTCAATAGATTGTTTTTGCTGTATTTGCTTATACAATGTCTCAAGGTTTTTTAGCAGTTCTATTTTATTGGCATCTGCAATGATCTTCTTGAGTTCTTTAATTTTTTCTGTGGCATTTTCGATGTCTTTGTGTGCATTACTCCAAAAAGGTGCAATCAAAGTTGAAGCATCTTGATTGAGCAAAAGATCGTTTAACATTAAATCACTGGTTGTGCATGGGGTAATAGCGATCGCAACATGATCCCAGATTGAACCACCATCCTTAATCGGAGAAATGCCATGATCTTTCCATGTGTACATAGCCCCACGAGCTCCATCATTATCATGCAGAAGCAATTTTCTGGCATCCCTAGTACCAGAGAATAAGATATAAATTCCTTGTCGTAGTGGCGTTTCGCCTAAACCTAGTCTATAAAGATCTATGGACTCACGAAATACAGTTTTATTGGGATTGGGATCAATTAGTTTAAAAATATCATCTATTTTTTCCAGTATTTTTATACCCCCAGTATAATATTTCAATAAATCTGGGAAAAAACCACCCAATTCAGAGACAAAGCCTTTACTGGCACGAATAAAACTATCATCACTAATAGTATTTCTATCAATTTCTTGAATTTCAACCTCAATGTGTAAACGATTTAATGGATCATGAGTATTTACCCCATAAATATAGGGAGCGACCAGCACATCTTCTTTCTTAGAACCAATATCAGGCAATTTTACATGATTCAAGGGAATATTTTTTTGGAAAAAGTTAACAGCGTTTGTGCGTAATTTTGAACCATATTTTGTTCGTGTTTGAACAAGCAAATCGTTGTTAGATCTATTACCATCGTAATTATGACCAATGAAAAAACTAATCAGTTCAACTTTAAAAGGTTGTCCTTCTTTAATCTGAAGATCCTTTTCCGTTAAATTTTTAAACTCGTTAATAGGACTATTAATATCACAAAAAGCGGGTTTAATACTTTCTAATTCCTCTGGAACAAGGTAATTCTGGTCAATTTTCTTTAGTGGCACATACCAAGCTTTTCGTTTCATAGTAAAGTTACCTCCAATATTTTTGTAACTATTTTTTGTAGATCATTTATCAAAAGATTTTTGCCGTATAATCAAATTCACTGACATCCACAAAAATCACAAGTAGTATAAACTGAGTCAATGTAAACTTTTGCATCTTTTTTGATCACATATTCACTAGCTCCTACATTGTTATTAGGATTTCCCCAATCATAAGTGTAACCCAAGGCTGTCCAAGGAAAACGATGATCAATTAAACCTTTGTATTGATTCTCTATTTTAGCTTCTATCTCTTCTTTTTCTTTTGCTGACTTAGGAAAAACTTCACATTGATTATCATTAATTGCAGTCTCTAAACAAGGTCGGAATATATCAGATTTTTTAGCAATAATGGTAATAAAGTGAGTGGGATTGGGAGCTGGAGGTTTAATAGGTAAACCTAAATATTGGCTCAATCTTAATCTTTTGATCACAGTGGGAGGAAGTTGAGAATTACTTAAAGAGCCTTTAGATTTTTGACAAAATGATTTAGTTTTAGAAACGGGAGTTATCCATGTATAAGAACTATATTGGAATATTCCTTGGTGATTTTCCTGTGCATCTTTTGCTTTGTTCGCAAATTCTTGGTTCATCCAAGTGACACCCTTATAATAGGTTTCATTCTCATTTAATCCCCATTTTTGCAACTCTGCGGAAGAAAATTTTGTTAATGCTTGTAAAGCAATATTAGTCGGTAAGTCTTCAGGTTTTTGCCAAACCGTCTGATTAATATTTTCAAAGTTCTTTTGTACGCTCTTTAAAGAGTCTTTTTGTTTAATTTTCAACCAACAATAAACTGAACTTGTTTCAGGTTTTAATTGATCCGCACCAAGACATTTATTTGCCGAAACGCTAGATGATCCAATGAATAAACTTAAAATGATTAAAGTTATTATGAGTAAAACAGTGAGTTTTTTCATGAGCATGATTTTCCTTTTTGGTAAATAAGATGTTAATAAAAGTAACCTTATTTGCTATGCAAGATAAAATTCATCGTAAGGTAAACGTACAATCCTTGACGTATTTTTTAGGGCAAATACTGCATCATTAAACCATTTAACAAAGCGATCGCAATGTTCTGATGTCCCGATAGGATATTGTCGCATTCGCCAACGATTACCAGAACTTTGATTTTCATAGACTCCCCCTGCATTGTAAGCACAGGAAACTTTTGGCGGATCTAATAAAGTACGAGAACGTTGATCGGCGATATAAGATGTTCCTGCTTTAATAGAGTTACTAGAATTGAACAAAAATTCACGATCAATTGAAGAATTATGTAATGTCCATCTTGCTGTTGAAATAAGCGTTTGCATTAAACCAACACTCACTTTATGGGGAGTAGCAGGATCTGAAATGTATCCAGGTTCAAAACGAATCGCTCTTGGATTACCGCTTGATTCGGTAGCAATTGTGGCAATAATTAAAGTACAAGGAACATTATAAAAATCGGCCCAATCATTAATAGCATTGTAATTTTCATCCCATATTCGAGTAACAGTTACAGGATTACCCCCCGTTCTTTCAATTCCCTTTCCTTCAATGTCAACCCCATTTTCTGTTAGTTGCCAGCGGACTCCACCACTGAAAGCATAATGATAGTCTTTTAAGGCGTCATCTGTATCAGATTCGGGAATATTTAAGACTTGATCAACGTAAATAGTGTAAGGCGAACGAATACTATTTTCATCAGCAATTACCTTATATTGTGAAGCATCGCCATAAAATTTAAGGGCAATTCCTCGCAAGGTATCTCCTGATTTAACAGTGTAAGTTTTCATGATTTAGTCTCTTTAACGATTATAAATTTTTGATTTTAAAAAGCCTTCCACTGATTACGACTCAGAAAAAAACCGTGTCCATCAGAATTGCTACACATTAACCCTGTTCTTTTTGATATACACTTAAAGCCTGAATGTTGCCAAGTTTTTCCGTAAGAAAGCGTGTTATTACTACCAGCAATGGTATCACTGATACAAAGAACTTCTGGTTTGCCTTGCTGACGGAGTAGAAAACCTGCTCCCCAATCAAATTCGCAGTAATTAGAATAGGGTTGAGGTGGCAGAGGATTTAACAGACTTTGGATTTCGCAACGTAGCATTTTATTATCTTCCCCAATTAGAGCGCAATAAATGTTACCACTTGGCATCACAAAGCTAGTTTGTTCATGATTAAGATTTTGAGCTTGAAGTTCTCTCGAGCGCAAACTGATGATATAGACAGGAACAAATAAGCAGATAAGGATACCAATTTTTATTTTTTTAGTTTTAAGCATAATATCAATGAATCAGTGGGGTTTAATTGATTGAATGATAGTTTTAAGTGTTGGTTAATAAGTAGCTCCTCTTAATTAAACGTAAAATAGACTTATGTTAGTAGTGAGGGCTTCAGCCCTTATATTAAAAGCGTTTGAAACCCCTAAAGGGGTAACTACGAACTTTTCTTTATTTAGTTTGAGCTACTTACCTCCTCAGATTCTTTATCTACATTGTCGGTTTCATAAGGTGGACGACCATAACCCATAATAATGCTACTCTTACGGGTTAATCGTCTAACCTGATTTTGGTTATTACCTTCAATAGCAACAATTGAACTATCAAAATTAACTTGTTCGACAATACCAACATGATCAGGTAATTCATCTCTTCCCCAGTCAAAAAAGACAATATCCCCCACTTGAGGGGTTGTATGCCACCATCCATGCTCTTTAAACCATTTTGCTGCATGGGGATGATAAGCAAAACCTTTATCTGTGGTTATTTTTAACGGCAAACCAGCATGATAAAAACAATAAGAAACAAACAGTCCAGCCCAAGGAACATGGTTCATGCCATACCAAACATGATATTTAGTTGGGTTAGAACCTATAGGGTTTTCTTTTGTGCCAATTTCACCGATGGCAATTTGTAAAACGTCTTGTGGAGTCGTCATAATTTAAGTTTCTCCCTAAATAACATAAATTTTGAGGTAAATTTAAACTTTTAAGGATGAGGTACAGGTTAATTTTGTCTGTTTAACTCCATACCTCATCAAAATCTAACAATCAGTTATTCTGGCGTAATAGGAAATTCCCATGCGGCATCCCACGAAATGGGTCCAATAATACCATCCACTTCTAAACCGTTTTGTTGTTGAAATTTAATCAATACTTCATGATCCCGTTCGTCGAAGACACTATCAGGATCAAGTTTCCAACCTCGTTCAATCATTTGCTTTTGCCACAACAACACATGATCTCCATCCATATAAGGACTCGTTAGCTGAATATAGCGTCCATCCCAATAAGGATGAGGAGGGAGAGGAGGAACGTCACCATCTTCATACGGAGGACGACCATAACCCATAATGCTACTACTACGGGTTACTCGTTTGACTTGATTGTCTTGATTACCTTCAATGGCGACTATAGAACCGTTTGGATTGACTTTTTCAACAATCCCTACATGATTAGAAACACCATCACTATTCCAATCGTAAAACACAACATCTCCAACTTGAGGGGTTTTATGCCACCATCCTTTGTTTTTAAACCACTTCACTCCATAAGGACAATAGGCAAATCCTTTAGGTGTAGTAGCAGGTAAAGGCAAACCAGCAGTGTAAAAGCAATAGGAAACAAATATAGCACACCACTTTGCAGGATTCATACCATACCAAGCACCATACTTAGAATAGTTAACAGGTGTTTCTTTGTAGCCAATTTCACGGGCTGCAATTCGGAGAACTTTTTGTGCAGTAGTGATTGTGCAGGGAACAACTTGAATATTAGCGTAATCGAAATTCATTCCCTCGCCACTAATGACTTTTAAGCGGCGATCGCCAAATGAAATTCGTCAAATCTCGCTAACTTCGTTATCAGTACGATCGCCAGAAAATTTCTCGGGGATCCCCTCTCAAATAGCTGAAAGCATTGAAAAAACTAGCCTTTAGCTATTATATCAAATCGGTCAATAAAAAAATGAGCGAACGGTGAGAAGACAGTATTAATATTTGTCTCTAACTGACTGGAATTTAAGGCTTCGCGCCGCTGCTCGATCTCTCTCCTTAACTGGGGAGTGTTTTTTTGGTGCTGGTAAATTAATGCAGAGCGATCGCTCCGTGATTATTGATCCTCTAACAATTTATGGTAAATATTTTTGATTTCCTTACCATAAAATTCCTGAATAACAAAAACTGGGTCGTTATGTTCCATATTTTTCCTCTAATAAATATAGAATTATATAATAGTTAAAAACCGTAGTCAATATCATCAATCAAAAAATCATTGGTAGAATTTACAGTGAAATTAAACTCATCATCATCTTGATAAGAAAGAATTATGTAATCTACGAAATAGAGATTTTCCTTACTGCGAGTGCGGGCAACATAAGTTAAGTTTCTTTCTTGTTGTATTTCTTTAGGGGTAAGTTTTCTATTACTAGGAGAATAAGGTAATAAATTATTCCCTAAAATAACAACGTGTTCCGCTTCTGTACCTTTAGCCCGATGAATACTACCGAATTTTATGACCCCATCGGGTATAATAATAGAACTTAATTTACTATTTAATTCAGTAAAACT
>CAJHXH010000298.1_pt1 | contig 14657 bp, 16 predicted proteins | sample 9198571 | NCBI WGS metagenome assembly CAJHXH01 (sample SAMEA7708301, study PRJEB35096) | sediment metagenome | biome: marine neritic benthic zone biome [ENVO:01000025]; feature: sediment [ENVO:00002007]; material: shallow marine sediment [ENVO:03000034] sea grass bed [ENVO_01000059] ... | reverse complement strand
TATATCGCCCAACAGACTTAAAGAAATTGAAAATATACCTGATGATAATATAGATACATCAGATATTCCCGAATTAGATGATAACTTTTGGAATAGGGCAAAAATGATCAAGCCAATTACGAAAAAATCTATTTCTATTCGGTTAGATAGTGATATTTTAGACTGGTTTAAAAGTCAAGGTAAAGGTTATCAAACTTTAATAAATAGAGTTCTCCGTTCCTATGTTCATCATCAACAAAACCAATCATTAAAGTAAAAATAAACTGATTACTGATTACTGATTACTTTAAAATCTGATTTCTCATGTTTGCTACCGTCTTTTTCCCTCACGTCAGTAGAGGCTTTAAAATGGAATTGTAAATTATCAATTGTTTGATCAATATTTATTTAAAACAAAACAGCAATCTATGACTAACCCTTTTTTAGCCCTCGAATATGAACCTGCGATCGAAAATTTAGGGGATGATTATTATGATGAAGTCAGTGCCGCCGATTTTCCGCAACATATCTTACGGTTTGCCAATGAGGATTTGTTATCTCTTATCGGTTTAGATAAAACCCAAGTGACAGAAGCAGATTGGATTAGTGCCTTTGGTAAATTTCAGGGAATCCGCCCCTTTTTAGCATTAAGGTATCATGGTTATCAATTTGGTGCTTATAATCCTGAGTTAGGTGACGGAAGAGGATTTATATATGGGCAAATCAGAGGAATTGATGGCAAACTCTACGATTTTGGCACAAAAGGCTCAGGGAGGACTCCTTATTCCCGTAATGCTGACGGTAGGTTAACCTTAAAAGGTGGTGTGAGGGAAGTAATTGCAGGAGAAGCACTACATCGTTTGGGCGTAAATACCTCTCGCTGTTTTTCTGTGATAGAAACGGGGGAATCTTTATGGCGTGGGGATGAGCCTTCTCCGACTCGCTCTTGTGTTATGGTACGTTTTAGTGAGTCTCATCTGCGGTTTGGTACTTTTGAAAGGTTACGTTACTTTCAACGCCCAGACTTAATCAAAAACTTATTAGATCATGTGATTTACTATTACTATCCTCATCTGAGTTTAGGAGAAAATCCTTACGTTAAATTTTACGGTGAATTAGTACAACGAGTAGCCCGATTAGTGGCACAGTGGATGGCGGCAGGTTTTTGTCATGGAGTCTTAAATACTGATAATATGTCAATTACGGGAGAAAGTTTCGATTATGGCCCTTATGCTTTTATTAATACCTATGATCCTCGTTTTGTCGCTGCTTACTTTGATTATGGTGGACGTTATAGCTATGGCAATCAACCCTATATCTGTCGTCACAATTTGGCAATGTTGCAAAAACCCTTTGCTTTAGTGATGCCGAAGGAGGAATTAGAGGCAGAGTTGGCTAATTTTGATGATTATTATCAACAGTATTATCAAGAGTTAATGCTCAAAAAGTTAGGCTTTAGGGATTTACCTTCTCCTTTAGCTGATGAGTTAGTGACACAAACTATTGATTTATTAACCGAAACTCAAATTAGTTACCATCAATTTTTTGCTGATTTGCGAAGTCAATTTAATTACGGTTGGCATGAAAATCATCGTTTAATTATGGAAAATAGTGACATTCGTTATAGTAATCTGGAGAAGTGGCAAGAATTATATCATCGGGCTTTAGAAAATTTTGTCAGGGAAGAATTAGACACCATTGAGCAAACTTTAATTAAGTATAATCCTTTAATCGTTCCTGTGCGATCGATAATTGAAGCCGTCTGGCATCCTATTACTACTGAGGATAATTGGCAACCTTTTTATGATTTACTTAAACAAATTAAAGGAACTTGATTTAAGCTTGATTAATCATTAATTAATAAATTGATAATGAAAAAACTATTAGTCCTCTCTACTCCTGTGGGTGCTTTAAGTTCAGGGATTGGCGGCGGTGTGGAATTAACCATTTATAATTTAGTGCAAGAAATGCAAACAAGGGGTTATCAAATTAAAGTAGTTGCCCCAGAAGGTTCAACTTTACCTAATACTGATATTCAAACTATCTCTGGTAATCTGCATACTCCTAGCCAGACTCAAACTTCTGATTTCCCCATTACTATGCCCGAAAATTCGGTGTTAGCTAATATGTGGGAATATGCAAGGGCAATGCAATCAGAATATGATTTATTAGTGAACTTTGCCTTTGATTGGTTGCCTTTTTATCTTACCCCTTTTTTTGATACGCCGATCGCCCATTTTATCAGTATGAGTTCTCTTAACTCTGCTTTAGACCAAATTATGGCAAAAACAGCCCACAAGTACCCTCATAATTTTGGTGTTTATACTAAGTCTCAAGCTCTAACTTTTCCTTTTGGTAATATTTGTCAGTGTTTAGGTAGTGGGATTGATTTATCTTTATATAAATACAATCCTGAACCAGACAAAAAATTAGCATGGTTAGGTAGAATTGCCCCCGAAAAAGCTTTAGAAGATGCCGTCAAAGTGGCGGAAATAAATCAAATTCCTTTGTTAATTTTCGGCAAAATTCAAGATCAAGATTACTGGCAAGATATTCTTCGTCAATATCCTCACGCCCCCATTGAATATAAAGGTTTTCTTTCTACTGACAATTTACAAAAAGAGTTAAGACTCTGCCAAGGATTGTTAATGACTCCCCGTTGGCTAGAAGCCTTTGGTAATGTGGCAATTGAGGCTTTAGCTTGTGGTGTTCCTGTTATTACTTATGCTAGGGGAGGACCTGCGGAAATAATAGAAGATGGGAAAACAGGCTTTTTAGTCGAACCTGATAGCATTGAAGGTTTAGTTTCTAGGATTAAAAACCTCTGTGCTATTAACCGTTATGATTGTCGGCAAGTAGCTGAAAAACAATATTCTTTACAGGCTTGGGGCGATCGCATGGAATATTGGTTTAAGGGTATTTGTCAGAATTGAATAGGGGCTTCAGGATAATCTTTAAATTGCTTTCGATATTGCTGAATTTCATCTGGTGTTAATTTAGTTGCATCCAGCATTTTGCCATCCTTAAATATAAAAATTATATTCTCTGATTATCTCACTTTTTAAATCCTGTAAGCAAGGTGAATCGGAGAGGTTTATCGGTTAAAGATGATTCAATGAAGAGAAAAGCCCCATTAAAACTAATCTTACCTGTTGACTCTAAAGCTTGAAGAAATCTGCTTTCTTGATTCATCACCGTAGGTGTACACATTTTTTTGGTAACACCCAGAGGACTAATTTTTAACTGATTATTTTTAATTGTATATGAACCCAGATAATTATTACAACCTGCACTGCCAAAAATTTTACCGTCTTTGGTTAATTCCATAGTAGTTTGCACATAGTCCATTACTCCAGTACCGCCTAAATCTTCCAATAACCATTTGCCGATAAATGATGAGGTTTGAGTCGGATTTGATTTTACTCTTGTCAACATTATTTGAATATCTTGAGGGTTGTCTCTGGTAATAACAAGATAAGATTGAGTGTTAATGAATACTAATTGCTCATTAATGGTAATTCTAGCTTGTACAGCATAGGTGTGATTGGGCTTAATTTCTTGAGGATTATAGTCAAGTTTAAAGGGAATTGGGACTTGTTGCCCTGTGGTAATAATTTCTTGCTCAGAAATAGTAATAGAGGGGACATCTTGAAGAGATATATCGACTAATTTGACATTAATTAAACTACCAGCAGGTAAAGCTATTCTTTCCCGATAGATTACGTTTCCTGTTACTGAGGGATTTTCTTGGGTTGGATTGGCTGAAATATTCATTCTACATTCATTTTTGGCATAACAGCCAATATTTTGCTCATTTATTTGTGCTTTAACTATTTTATTACTCATAATTGTAGATAGTAACAAACACAAAATTGAAATGGGTATTAACTTAGTTGATAAAAAGGATTTATCTTGATTATTCATCACGGTAAAATTTTAATTATGAGTTAGTATTGATTAAATTCTAGTTAGTTGGACGAATTAATTAAGTTGGAAGTTCCTGAATTGAAAAAACTGGATACAGCAAGTTAAAGTTACCAAAGAAGATCTTGATATTTTTATGCCAATTTTAGTTACGAGTTTGTCATTATTAGTTACTTTTGGTGTTCATTAGTTGCTTGTTGCGCTGAAGTTGCTTCACTATCAATTAATTCTTCTGTTTCGTGAGGCTCGATAATTTCTGGATTCTTGTCTAAATCTGGTAAGCGAAATAAAATTCCGGCAATTAACCAAAAATAAACATTTACCGGATCAACATTCAAAGGATAATAATAAATATTATAACTAATAAATAGAAGAAAAATCCAGAAACAAATAGCCATATTTTTTAGTTCCTTATCTTTAATAGAAGTAAAGATTTTCCATCCTAAAAAAACTAAAATAGAAACCATAACAGTAAAAAGAATTAAACCTAAAAAGCCCATTTCATAAATTAATTTACCATGATAAATTTCTACCAATCTAATGTTACCTAACTTACGTGCGGCACTAGCTGTTGTACCTAAACCATTGCCTAATAAACCATCTTGATTATAAAGTACATAGTTAAAACTTTTTATAATAAATTGAAACGGAGGTTCAGACTTCCAACGTCCAATAAAACTATCAATTGCTTTTCTAACTACTGGTAAACTTAAGCTAACTACTCCCAAAAAAGTAATTACACCCAATTTAATTGGGAAGTATTTTGCCTTTATTGAAGTAATTATAAATAAAATTAATAACCAGATTGGCACTAATAATAAAGCTATTCTTTGTCCAGAAATTACAGCATTTGTTAATACTAAAAAGCTAGCTAACCAGCTTAAATAACGCCATATTTTACTCGGCTCACTTTGGGCAGAAGCAATTGCAAAAAAGACACTACTAATTAAAAACCAGCCCCACTGCCAAGGGGCAACAAAAGTACCAGGTAAACGAATGAAATTTCCCTGGGGAAAGTATAACAAAGAACCCCCAAATAAACATCTTGCTTGTAAACTGGTACGGTAACGAGTTGGTCGCGGTAAACCAACACTACCATCACAAAAACCACTAATTAAAGCATAATATTGTACCAAACCTAAGACACAACAAATAATAATTAAAACTATTTGTAAACGAGTTAAATTTAACAAATCTTGCCGATTGCGAACTAAATAAAAACCACAAAGAATTAAAGGTATATAACTTAACCAAACTTTTAAGCCAATAACTCCCATTAAAATCGGAAATTTATGTCCTGAATCAGGGTTAAATTGAGCAGGAATATTGACAAACATAACAGTAATTAAACAAATAGCAGTAAAGGCTAAAATTGACCACCATAAAGGTTTTATTCGAGGTAATAATTCTTTTAATGTTTGACGACTACCAATTAAAATACTCAAGACAACTGGTAGATAAAAAACATCTTTAATAAAGTGAAAAATCGGATAAATACGAGAGAATCTAATTAATGCTCCTACAGTTTCATACATTCCTGGAATTAAATAAGTTATTGTACCACCAAAACATAAATAAATCAAAAATAAATATAAACTGGTACGAGGAAATTGATAAGTAATGGCACTGACAAGAATTAACAGTAAACCACCAATTCCCACTTGCCATCCTAAAAAAAATGAGCAAAAACTAATGAAGGCGATCGCCACGACTATGATGCCGAAAATAACTAATTCTTTTTTACTAAACATAAAACAAGAGCATAATTAGTAATTAATTTTCAATCTAAAATACAACAAAAAGGGTTTCATCGGCAATGAATAGTGTGTAAAGTATGGAAAATGTAGAAAGTGGGGAAAATGTTATATAAAAGTAAACAAAAAAAATCATTTTAACGAATGATCGCTATTAACCTTTAATTTCAGTATTCTGTTGGCGAATTAGTATTAAAAATACAATTAATTGTTTAGATCAGGAACAAATCTAGAGGGCATGAGTCTAAGTCAATATACATCGATTTACTCATTCATTAATACAATTAATTACCATTAACATCATGTTTAACCTCTTCAAACAACAATCAGTGCTAATTCGTAATTGCTTAATCGTTTATTTTATCGTTGGTTTTTTAGCTAACATCCTAGCAGAGTCTCATAGTAATTTTCAACAAAGCACTCAATCAGCCAATGCCTACACTTTTTCCCGTGTTATTTCCTTAAGTTTGGCTTATAATGCGAAACAGAGTTTAGGTTCAGATTAGTATTTAGAATTGCTCAATGTTTTATTACAATGGAGAGTTAGTTCAAGGAGATCTAATTCAATTAAATATTAATGACTATCAATGGTTATATGGTGCAACTGTCTTTACAACCCTTAAAATTTACCAGCATTCATTAACTCATCCTTTGACTAATTGGCAAGCCCACTGCGATCGCCTTAAAAATAGTATCAGAGAATTTAATTGGCAAACTCCTAATTGGGAAAACATCACCACAGGGGCGAAATTATTATTAACTGAATTTCCCGTCTTGCGAATTACTTTGTTTCCTGACGGAAGAGAATTAATCATCGGTAGAAACTTACCTCCCCAACTAGAAGTTAAACAAAAACAGGGAATAACAGGGCAAGTTATTACTAACCCTACATTACAACGATCCATAGCCCATCACAAAACAGGTAATTATTTAGCCCCCTATTTAGCCCGACAAGAAGCTCAACAATCAGATTGTGAAGAAGCCATTTTAATTGACAATCAAAATAATTGGTTGGAAACCAGTACAGGTAATTTATGGGGTTATCGTCAAGGTATTTGGTTTACCCCCCTGCTAAATGGCAATCTCTTACCTGGTATTGCCCGTAACATGATTTGTCAACAAGCTAACTTTCCCATACAAGAAAATATTTGGACTCCCGATTTTGTTAATAGTTTAGAGGCGATCGCCTACAGTAATAGTGTCGTAGAAATTATCCCCTTTCAGACTATTAAATGGTTAGATAAAAGCCTTCAAGTTAATCCTCATCACCCTGCTTTTCAGTATTTTCAGCAGATTTATCCTCATCTTTTTCCCTAACAAACTCTTTTAACCGTAACAAATTAAAAGTTTGAGCCAAACTTAGAGGTAAAACAGAAATCCCCTCCAAACGAGACTGCACCCAACCATCACCCCAACTCCATTCTTGATAACCGTCAATTCCCCGACTTAAAATTAACCGGAGACAATTATCGCCGACTAACTCAACTTGATTATCAACGGCAACTAAACCAAGAGAAACCTCAAAATTATCGCCTTGTTTAAGAATCTCCGAAAGATTATTTTTCTTTATTTGTAAAGGGAAAAACCACTTACTTAAGTTGCTAGAATTAAGCAAACTAGCTTTTAATTTATCTGCTGATGCTTTAACTTCGATGCGTAGTTGACTGCTTTGAAACTTTCCCCACATAGATTTACCTTATTTTCTTTTTGCTAATTAAATGTTAAGTTTTGTGTGCGTTTGCCCTGATTCTAGAAGCCTCAAGAATTTGTTTGACAGTTAATTTTAATTCAGGAAATATCAGAGAAATAATAACATCTTCTTCTCGAAAAGATTTAACTTCATATTTACCATCAACGAGATTATAGACAAAAACCGTAGGAATTTTCGGATTACCTAAATAATTACGAGAGGCGATTGCCAAATAATCTACAATCCAATATTCTTTAATTCCTAATCTTTCATATTCATCTAATTTATCAATATAATCATCATCCCAATTAAACAATTGCTATGAGAGTAGGAAATTTGATAATCTAGGCAAATAGACTTTTTTATCGAAGAAAAAATACAGTGGAAATTATTATTGGTCGTGGTAAACAAGCTCGTCGGGCTTATGGAATAGATGAAATTGCCTTAGTACCTGGAAGAAGAACACTAGATCCTAGTGTAGCAGATACCCACACTAATATTGGTGGCATCGACAGAGAAATCCCGATTATTGCTAGTGCCATGGATAGTGTCGTTGATGTGAGAATGGCAGTCTTGTTGTCAGAATTAGGCTCAATGGGAGTGTTAAACCTTGAGGGAATCCAGACTCGCTATGCTGATCCTAAACCCATATTAGATCGCATTACCTCTGTGGGCAAATCAGAATTTGTGGGCTTGATGCAAGAACTTTACAGCGAACCAATTAAACCAGAATTAATTACACAAAGAATTAGGGAAATTAAACAACAAGGAGGCATTGCCGCTGTTAGTTTAACTCCGGCTGGTGCGGGTAAATACGGAAAAATTGTGGCTGAAGCCCAAGCTGATTTAGTCTTTTTACAAGCTACGGTAGTTTCTACTGCTCACCTTTCCCCTGAATCCGTTACACCTCTTGATTTATTGGGCTTCTGTCAAGAAATGCCCATGCCCGTTATTTTAGGGAATTGTGTCACCTATGATGTGGCTCTAGACTTAATGAAAGCCGGTGCGGCTGGGGTATTAGTGGGAATTGGTCCGGGTGCGGCTTGTACTTCAAGAGGTGTTTTAGGGGTTGGTGTCCCCCAAGCCACTGCGGTTGCTGACTGTGTTGCCGCTAGGAACGATTTTCAACAGGAAACTGGTAAGTATGTACCCATTATTGCTGATGGTGGTATTATTACTGGTGGTGATATTTGTAAATGTATCGCTTGTGGTGCTGATGCGGTCATGATTGGTTCTCCGATCGCCCGTAGTGCAGAAGCCCCAGGGGGTGGTTATCATTGGGGAATGGCAACTCCTAGTCCTGTTTTACCTCGTGGTACTCGTATTAATGTGGGTACAACGGGTACAATTAAAGAAATTTTAACAGGTCCTGCTAAATTGGATGATGGAACTCATAATTTTTTAGGGGCATTAAAAACCAGTATGGGTACTTTAGGTGCCAAAAATATTGTAGAAATGCAACAGGTAGAAGTAATAATTGCCCCCGCTTTACTCACTGAGGGGAAAGTTTATCAAAAAGCTCAACAGTTAGGGATGGGGAAATAAAGTTGACACTCCCATGCCCTTTTGGCGATGGGATTCTTAGTTCATCGAGCATCCTTAAATGGCAAAGGGCAAAGGGCAATTATGAATTATAAATTATCAATTATAAATGAGTTAAACTTAGGTTTTGCCGACCTATAAAACCTATGAAGAGTATTGCCCTTTTAAAACTAAAAAATAATCTAAAACCCTCTTTTTTCTTCACTATTGCCCATATCGCAATGAGTATGGAAGAACAACCACTATTCATAATCGAGAATAACTTTAATCCAACTAGGAGGGCGAGGAATCGGATTGCGAAGACGATCTAACATTAGTAAAGCGACGAGATGAACTGTTAAGCTGTAGATAAAATTGTTAACCAATACTACTATTACTGCCAAAATTTGAACCATTAATGTGGTAGGTTCAGCTAAAATACCTAATTTGAAAAAAATCCAGTCAGCTAATCCTGTGATTTGATTAATGACGTAAACCCATAAATCTTCCCCTAAAAGAATTGAAAATAGCCAAAAACGGAAGAAAAAACCAAAACTACCAATGACACTACCCACCAATAAAGATAAATACCAACTAGCACCATTACGCCACAATGCCCCTAATTGTATCCCCATTAACCCATAGGGAATGATATAAACAATACTACGAGGAGGCCCCATTAAAATACTTAATAATAAGCCGCAAACTATAGTAGTCATAATTGATGCCCTTCTTCCCCTACGCAAATAAACTAAGGCAATTGGTAACGGAAACAACATTTTTAAAAAAGGACCTAAGCGAAAATAATAATCAATTAACCAGATTAAACTGGCGGTGCTGGCTAAAAAGGCACTTTCAACAAGGGCAATAGTTTCCGGTTTAAATTTATATGAACTTATTTGTGAGGTTTCTGGTGATTTAGGGGAGATACTTTGATTTTTATCTTGGTTAACTTCTCCATCAACCCAGTTTGGTTCATCGTTGATCAAGTCTTTCTTAGAATTAGGCAAGGGTGATTTAGGTCTTCAGATTGTGGTCATCAACTATTATAGTGACATATTGCTTCTTTACCTCTTTATTATAACGTATTTATGTAAGGCTTACAATATCTCAGAATAATCCCCTTCTGTCTTTGAAATAAACTTTAAGAAATAATTAAGATTAGGTATTTTCTGTCTATAAAAATTCATTTATGAGCGATAATAATGGTTAAGCAAATATTAACTGTTATCTTGATTATTAAGTTATACTTGTTATGAGCTAAAAAATTATCTCTGTTGAAGTTAATTAAATTGAGGTAAAATTTGGCAAAAAAGTCATCTGGTAACAATTTATTCAATAATAATTTTAGTTAATCTTTCCTGGTTAAGTTGTTGATTCAATTGATTTGAATTAATGTCCACCCTAAACAAACTATTACTCAATCTCTTAGTCACTATTTATCCTACACTTATCATTGATCACAGAGAGTCATTGCAATTGGATTAAATTATTCAACTATTATATAATTAAGGATTAAATTATGAGTACTAAACTAGATTATTCCATCAGTATGATTAAGGACGAAGCTCGTGAATTAGTACGCAAAGGAGTTCTTGGCAGACAGCAAGCAATTTATACTATCTGTCAATTTGTTCCTGCTAGGGAATGGGATTCCATTGAATTAGAATTAGAATTGAATGGTTATTTACTAAGAGATCATATCATTGATTTAATTCAACCCGAAAAATGGGATGAGGATTAAAAAATATCATTGTCGAATTTCAATCTTTTGATCCATCACAGAGTAAATAGCCCCAGTAAACTAAAAACTGGAGAACTACTATTAGTTGGCAATTTTTAAAATAAAGTTTAATAATGATTAAATTAGATTTAATCGTCCTGAGTAAAGAAGTCTGATTAAATATGAATATTCCAGCACAATCAGAAATTATTAAGTTAGATTTAGATAAGCCAATTTGGGATGATTTTTTTTCTGTATCTCCTTTGGTTTTAGTTGGCACAAAAGAAGAAAATGGTAGTTATGATTTAGCGGCGAAAAGTCAAGCTATGCCTCTGGGGTGGGATAACTATTTTGCTTTTGTTTGCACTCCTCTTCATCATACTTATCATAATGTCAAAAGGGAAGGAGTTTTTACCGTTAGTTTTCCTCGCCCTGAGCAAGTTGTGTTTACCAGTCTTTCCGCTGCCCCCCGTAGTGATGATGATGCTAAACCCAGTTTAATGGCTTTGCCCACTTTCTCTGCGTCCGATATTGACGGAATTTTTTTAGTAGATGCTTATTTATTTTTAGAATGTAAACTCGATCGCATTATTGACGGTTTTGGCGATAATAGTTTAATAGTGGGAAAAGTTGTCGCAGCCCAGATTGATGAATTGGCTTTAAGAGTAGCGGAAAAAGATGATCAAGATTTAATTGCCCAAGCCCCGCTACTAGCATATCTTTCTCCCGGACGTTATGCCAAAATAGAACATTCTTTATCTTTTCCTTTCCATACGGGCTGTGATAAACAATGAACAATGAACTATCTCGATTAAAAAATTAACTTGATTTACCGGATTAGAAATCTGTTTTGTTGATAGATTCAGTGGCAAAATTTTAACTTAATCCTCATAATTCTGAAAATATTAAAATATTGGTCAATAAATTAACAATGAACAATGAGCAATTACCGGAGCGGAAAAATATTTATTATAGAGATAGAAATTAATGGTTAGTTGAAGGATATAACAAAAAAATGATAGATTACGGGAAAATTGGGCGACAAATAAAAGATTATCTCCATCAGCATCGTCAAGATATGCAGGATTTTGTAACTTTGCTGGTTGCGAGTGAGTCTCCTTCTTCTGTACCAGAAACTCAAGGCAAAATATTTAGCATTCTTGCTGATGCCCTTCAGCAACAAAATTATCGCACTAAAACCCTGACGGGAAAGAAAACTGGGGGCGGTTTTTTAGCTATTCCAGGCGATCGCCTTTCTTGTCAGCCGAATCAAATGTTATTGGGGCATATTGACACAGTTTGGCCTTTAAATAGCCTAAAACGAATGCCCATCAAAATTAAAAACGGTAAATTATTTGGTCCGGGGGTTTATGATATGAAAGCAGGGATTATGTTTATGATTTTTGCGATCAAAGCCCTAAATTACCAAGGATTAAAGCCCTCCGTTGCCCCGTTAATCTTTCTTAATTCCGATGAAGAAATCGGTAGCCATGAATCTAAACAACATATTTTGCGTTTAGCCCGTTGTGTCGATCGCACTTTGGTGTTAGAACCATCTTTAGGTAGAGAAGGAAAACTGAAAACTCGTCGTAAAGGCATCGCTGAATTTACCATTCATGTGGTAGGAAAAGCCTCCCATGCTGGATTAGCACCAGAAAAGGGTATTAGTGCCATTCTCGAATTGTCCCATTTAATCCAAGAATTATTTGCCCTTAATGATCCCGAAAGAGGAATTACTGTTAATGTGGGAAATATTGATGGCGGTATTCGCCCCAATGTAGTTGCCCCCCAAAGTAAGGCGATCGTTGATGTCCGTGTTTTACATTTGGAAGATGCAAAATATATAGAAGATACAATTCGTAACTTAAAACCTGTCCATGATGAAGCAAAATTAATCATAGAGGGCGGATTTGAACGTCCACCCTTAGAAAAAACAGCCCAAAATCAAAAATTATGGCAGAGGGCTAATGAAATAGCCACAGAATCTGGCATCGAACTGAAAGAAGCAACCGCAGGAGGTGGTTCAGACGGTAATTACACCAGTATTCACACCGCCACCTTAGACGGTTTAGGGGCAGTCGGGGATAATGCCCATGCTTTGGGGGAATTTATTTATTTAGATTCTATGGTGGAGAGAGTTACCTTTTTAGCTCAATTGTTAATGTCACCGCCCCTTGTTTAGGTTTTAGCTCAAATTACTTGGTAAAGAGAATGCTTTCTGTAGCTTTCTGTAGGTTGGGTTAAAGACAGGCAAGATGCCTAGGTTAAAGACAGGCAAGATGCCTATCCCACGAAGTGCAACCCAACATCAATTCGTGTTTTGTTGGGTTGAGTGCTTCAACCCAACCTACATCTGAAAATAACTCAAAGTAGGAGATTAATTAATTATGACAAAAAAATATTTTTTTACTTCCGTTACCAGAATATCTGATTTAGCAGAACAACCTTTTAATGTTAAGTCATTACCTAAAGAAAAATGGGCTACAGGAGATTACGTTGTGGGCGAAATCTACTCACCCACTGGGAAACCACCGTTTATTGAATTGCCCAACGGCAGAATGGTAGAAGTATTAGATGGCGATTTAGTGGTAGGTGCTTTAGGAGTTCGTTGTGCCACCTTAGAAGCCGTAGGGGATTGGCAACATATTGGTGATAATATGCGTATGGAAGCGTTAACCGAAGGCGGTTTATTTGGTAAAGCTACCTCGGTTTCTTTTATGACAGATAATTTACCGCCGATGGTTTATAAAGGACATATTCTCCGCAGTGATAATAAAGTTTCTATGGATGATTTTGTGCCTGATATAGAAGTTAAGCCCTATCAATGCCCTACTGTTATGATGATTGGGACTTCCATGTCATCGGGTAAAACTACTACTGCCAGAGTGATTATCCATGAATTGCACAAAGCGGGTTTAAAAGTTGTGGGTGCTAAATTTGCTGGTGCAGGACAATATCATGATATTTTATCAATGCAAGATGCAGGGGCAGACACGAGTTTTGATTTTGTCAATGTGGGCTTACCTTCTTCTGTTTGTGATCCAGAATTATATCGTTTGCGGTTACAGAAACTATTAACCATGATTAGTGACGCTAAACCTGATATTGTGGTAGCTGAAGCCGGAGCTTCTCCTTTTGAGCCTTATAATGGTTCTATTGTGCTAGAAGAAATTAAAAACCAGATTGCTTGTACTGTTATGTGTGCCGCAGATCCCTATGCGGTGGTAGGAGTAAGGGAAAGTTTTGGTTTACACCCTGATGTGATTAGTGGAATTGTCTCGGATACTTCTGCTGGTATTCAATTAGTGGAAAAATTAACTGGTGTGCCTACAGCGGCAATTAGCGATCGCAATTCTCGCACTAAATTAGGAGAAATTATCTTAGCTAAAATCAAACAGTTTTAATTTAGATCTTACACCCCTCTCTTATGAATAAAATTTCCGTAGTACTTGTTGAAGATCATGATCTAACTAGAATTGGTTTAATTGCTAGTTTAGAGCAATCAGAAGAAATTAAAGTTGTTGATTATGCACAAAATGGCCATCAAGGATTAATGATTTTAACCGAAACTAAACCTGATGTGGCTATTATTGATATTGGTTTACCCGATATTGATGGCATTGAATTAACTCAAAAACTAAAGGAATTTCAGGCTGATTTAACCACAGAAAAAACCAGAGTTCTGATTTTAACCATGCAAAGTAATCAGGATTCGGTTTTAGGAGCTTTTGCTGCGGGTGCTGACTCTTATAGTCTGAAAAATGTGAGCATTGAAAACTTAATTCAGGCTATTAAAGTCACTTATGAAGGAGATTCTTGGATTGATCCGGCGATCGCCCGTGTTATTCTCCAAGAAGCTAAAAACAAAAAAGCTCAATCCACTAAGAATGAAAGTATGGACAATGATTCATCTTCATCTAGACGACGCACGCTAACGGTCAAAAATCGTAGTAAAATGGGGTAAAAAGTAATAAATTGGATTGAACGTAGTTTGCTCTAACCATGCTAGAATCAGACAATGCTCAAAAGAAAGAAAGGACATTTTTTAGTAACAAAAACTCAACGG
>CAJHXH010001039.1_pt1 | contig 14721 bp, 17 predicted proteins | sample 9198571 | NCBI WGS metagenome assembly CAJHXH01 (sample SAMEA7708301, study PRJEB35096) | sediment metagenome | biome: marine neritic benthic zone biome [ENVO:01000025]; feature: sediment [ENVO:00002007]; material: shallow marine sediment [ENVO:03000034] sea grass bed [ENVO_01000059] ... | reverse complement strand
GTGTACGGATGGATTCATTTATCTACCCAGATTATGAAATTCCGCCTTATTACGACTCTTTAATTGGTAAATTGATAGTTTGGGGTAGCGATCGAGATACTGCCATTAAACGAATGAAACGGGCTTTGAGAGAATGTGCTATTACGGGAGTTAAAACTACCATTGATTTTCACCGTCAGATTCTAGATCATCCTGAATTTTTAAAGGGTAACATCTATACTAATTTTATTGAGCAAAACTTATTATCCTCGAACAAAAATAAAAAGAACAATTAGTGACACATCTAAATCGTCAGTTAACAATTGTAAACAATAACTTGTGGGGGCGAATGCCATTCGCCCAATTCCATCAAAAAAATTAATGGTCAATGCCATTGACTCCTACAATATTATTAACCTTAACAGGTTATTTATGGAAAAGAATCTTCTTCAGGAATTTCCAAACCAGATTTACGCAATAACTCTCTTAACTTGACATTTTCTCGATTCATTCTGTCAGCCCGTTGCTTTTCCTCTTCAGCCCGTTGCTTTTCTTCTTCAGTACGTTGCTTTTCTTCTTCAACACGCAATTTTTCAACCTCGGCTCTCTCTTCTCCTGTAAGCAAAAGATTACCTTGATTATCCCACCATCTTAGCCATGTTTGAATTTGATTAAGATATTTTCCTTGCCAAACTCCTAATTCCACTCCCATTAAATCAATGGGAAAATGGCCTCTTTCGTTTGGTTCTAATTTATGATAAGTAAAACCATTAAGACAATAAACTTCTAATTTTCCCGTTTTGATCTCAAAAATACCATAGTAAGGAATACGGACAATTTTTTCATATACCCAAAATTTACCTGGTCTAGTTTTTCCTTCTTTGACATAAGATAAAGGAGTCTGATCTCTTTCTTCCGTACCATCTCCACTAGCAAATTCAAGGGCAATAGTCGGAGGAGTAAATTCTCTCCACAATACATAAGAACGCCGAATCTGTCCATCTAATAAGGGAGTTACATCACCCACATAAAACCAATCTGGGGCTTCTGCACCGTTTTGAGGTGGTTCAGTTTCTCGCCAATAAATGCCACAATCTTGTCCGATAATATAATTCCCATCTGGGTGCAATTTTTGCAAAACGGGATTGATGGAATCAGTTAACAATAGACTTTGGGGATGTTCTTGAAAATTCTTCACAAATGTACCGTCAGATTCTGGTAATTGAGTATGATCAGGAAATGCAGGGGGTATGTCAATTCTATCTTTGGCTTGAGTCATAATCCTAATTTCTAATTAACTCGAAAAAATACCACATCATTTTTTAATTTCTTTCTTATTCTAACTCAAATATTGATTCGGCGATCGCATAGTGCCTGCCTTTGTCTGATTACCATTTGCATAATCCTATGATCTATTCTTTTTATTATTTGTCAAGATAATCAAAGATCTGAAGTTGATAGGGCGATCGCTGAAAGCGGCGGCTTCGCCGATCGCCTATCCTTAATCAAGAAAAATTTATAGTTAACTTGATCGGGTTTATAAGCTATCACGACAAGGGCTAAAGCCCTTACTACAAACTAAAAATAATTAGGAATATTTTTGGAAGTGATATGATCGATAATTATATATAAAGGTTGAAGAAAAATTATAAGATGAGTACAATCATCGAAACTTATTTAAAAGACGTTTTAGGACAAATTAACAGCAAACTTGATAAATTAACTGATGATGTCAACCAGCTTAAAGTTAGTGTCACCAAAGACATTAATGATATTAAAATCAGTATCGCTGAAGATATTGGTGAAGTTAAGGCTAGTATTACCAAATTAGAAGAAGGACAAAATGGAATTAATAAAAGATTAGATAATTTAGATTTTATTGCTCGCACTGTAATTGGTGGAGTTGTTTTAGCTTTATTGGCGGGTTTAGCTAAGTTGCTTTATCCCAATTTAATCTCTTAATTGTGCTAGTGATATGATCGGTAATTATCAATAAAGATTGAAGAAAAATTATAAGATGAGTACAATCATTGAAACTGATTTAAAAGACGTTTTAGGACAAATTAACAGCAAACTTGATAAATTAAACGATGATGTTAACCAGCTTAAAGTGAGTGTCGCTAAAGATATTGGTGAAGTTAAGGCTAGTATTGCCAAATTAGAAGAAGGACAAAATGGAATTAATAAAAGATTAGATAATTTAGATTTTATTGCTCGCACTGTAATTGGTGGAGTTGTTTTAGCTTTATTGGCGGGTTTAGCCAAGTTACTTTATCCCAATTTAATCTCTTAATTGTGTTTCTTAGATTATTAACTCTCAACATTGAACAGCAAACTCACATCTCGTTACTTAAATTTCTCCTAGTTTGCTAAAATAATGACTTACAGAACAAATAACAGAATTAAATTTCTGGATCAAGAAGTAAACTAAAATGCTCAATCCTAATTTATCAGCAATAGAACTGAATAAAGAAGAGTATGAACGCTATGCACGACACATCATTTTGCCTGAAGTGGGTTTAGAAGGGCAAAAACGTCTTAAATCAGCGAGCGTACTCTGTATTGGTACAGGGGGATTAGGCTCTCCATTATTACTCTATTTAGCCGCCTCTGGTATTGGCAGAATTGGCATCGTCGATTTTGATATAGTTGACGAATCTAATTTGCAAAGACAGGTTATTCACGGTACTTCGTGGGTAGGAAAACCAAAAATTGTTTCCGCCAAGCACCGTATCTTAGAGATTAATCCTGCTTGTCAAGTGGATTTATATGAAACTCGATTAAGTTCAGAAAATGCCCTAGATATTATTAAACCCTACGATATAGTCATTGACGGTACGGATAACTTCCCCACTCGTTATCTGACTAATGATGCTTGTGTGCTTTTAAATAAGCCTAATGTTTACGGCTCAATATTCCGTTTTGAAGGACAGGCTACCGTGTTTAACTATGAAGGTGGTCCAAATTACCGTGACTTATATCCTGAACCACCACCACCAGGTATGGTACCATCTTGTGCAGAAGGCGGTGTATTAGGGGTTTTACCTGGCATTATTGGTCTTATTCAAGCCACAGAATCCATTAAAATTATTTTAGGGGTTGATCCTCCTAAAACTTTAAGCGGAAGATTGTTACTATACAATGCCCTTGAAATGAAGTTTAGGGAATTAAAATTACGCCCGAATCCTGTACGCCCCGTAATTGAAAAGTTAATTGATTACGAACAATTTTGCGGAATTCCCCAAGCCCAAGCCGAAACTGCTAAAAATGAAAGTGAAATGCAAGAAATTACTGTAACCGAATTAAAAGCCTTGTTAGATAGCGAGGCTAATGATTATGTCTTAATTGATGTGCGTAATCCCAATGAATATCAAATCGCCAAAATTCCCGATGCTGTATTAATTCCTTTACCTGACATTGAAAATGGAGAAGGTGTTAGTAAAGTTAAAGAATTAGTTAATGGTCATCGTTTGTATGCTCATTGTAAAATGGGCGGTAGATCGGCTAAAGCCTTACAGATTCTTAAACAGGCAGGAATTGAAGGGACTAACGTCAAAGGGGGAATTACTGCTTGGAGTAAAGAAATTGATCCTTCTGTACCTCAATATTAATTGATTTAGGTGTTAGGTATTAGGGGTTAGGTGTTAGGTTAGAAGATTTTTAACTATTTTAAAAGTTAAGAGAACAATTAAGGGTTTTTTTGTAGAATAGCTTAAAATTAATTCTTTTTTCGTACAGACGTAGCATGCTACGTCTCTACAACCTAAAACCTAAAACCTAAAACCTAAAAACTGAGATGTTTTTAACAAGGTGCAAGATCTCAGTTGAATGAAGTGAAACCTAATATTCCTAAATATTTTTGTTGGGTTGCACTTCACTCAACCCAACCTACTTTAACAATAAATAATACAATTCTCCTTGCCAATCCACTAATCCTGCTTTTGCTTCTGCTATGTTGCCCGTGCCAAAGAAAATATCTACTCTACCTGCACCCTTAATCGCACTGCCTGTATCTTGATCTAACACATAAAGGCTAGTAACTGGAGTTAACATTTGCTTTTTCTCATCAATTAGGGGAATTTGAGTATGAATTAAAGCTAATGCCCCCGGTGGCATAATTGATTTGTCTGTGGCAATGGAGCGTTCTGGGGTAACTGGTACATTTAAACTACCTGTAGGCGGTTTACCACTGGTTTCGGTGAAAAAGATAAAACGTTGATTGCGAGGCAAATAATTATCTAATTCTTGGGGATTATCGCTTAAATATTCGATTAAACGGGGTAAACTCATTTCTGCGGCAGGAATTTTACCATCATTAATCAATTCTTTCCCAAGGCTAGTGTAAGGGTAATCAGTTGCTCCATCATAACCGATACTCATCATTGTACCATCAGCTAACCTGAATTTTGCTGAACCTTGTACCTGTACTAAGTAGGCTTGCAGGCGATCGCTTAACCAGACTAACTCATTCCCCTGTATGATACTATTATTGCCTAAACCATCTCTACCTTCTAATTCTGCACGGGTAGGATGAGGTTTCTGCCAATTATTAAAGTTGCTAGGTTTGCGATAGAGGGGATAACGATAGATATTATCAGGTTGACGACTAGCAGGATAAATAGGTTGAAAATAACCAGTAAAAGAAACAGTGCCTTGATTATCATTCCCGACAGATTGATAAAAGTTAAATTCTTTGATTACAGATTTTTGTAATTGTAAAGGAGTTTGAGAATTTTGCACCAGTTGCTTAAATCGGCGTAAAGAGGCAATAACCCGCTTATGACTAAAGTTAGGAATGGCATAATTATTATAAATTTTTTTGGCTTTGTCGGTGTTAATATAACTTAAACTATAATCGATCGCCTTAAGTAAATTTTGTTTATCTTGATTAAAAATTCGGTGATCTAAACCAATATTTGTCGGAGGATTATTAATTAATTTTAAAGGCAAGGATTGGGCTAATAAACCTTGCCCAAAAAGTAAAATAAAATACAATCCTAGGGCAAAAAAACTGAGTAACTTTTTATTCATAGATAATGGCTTATTATTAATTCTTGATTATTAATTACAAAGTGATAGTTCATTAAACTTTACAAAAAAATTATTTACTTAATTGGTTATTAATTGTATAATAATAGTTAAGAGACTTAGGTTTAATTATTAATTATTAATTATTACTGATTATTTATCGTGTTGCGTAGCTGGCAGTTTGTTTCTACCGTCCTCAAAATTATTTTTCGCCACCCGATTCTAGGTGTAACCCTGATTCCCGTTATGGCTGATGGCAAAATTGTCTTAGTGCATCGTCAAGACACAGGTAAATGGGGTTTAGCAGGAGGAATGGTTGATTGGGGAGAAGATATACCCCATGCCGTTAAAAGAGAGCTTAAAGAAGAAACGGGGTTAGATTTGGTTAAAATTAAGCGTTTAAATGGCGTTTACTCCGCCGCTAATCGAGATCCCCGTATTCACTCTATTTCTGTCTCATTAGAAATAGAAGTAGAAGGCACAATTAATGTGATAGATACGTTAGAAATATCCGAAGCACAAGCATTTGAGCCTGATAATTTACCACGTGGTAATTTAGCCCATGATCACGATCATCAATTAGATGATTATTTCCAAGGAAAAGTGACCATCGCATAAATCACGATCACTTCGTTCATCTGCGCGATCGCATTGTAGCTCTGAATTTAACTGCAAAATGTAAGACAATGTTTTTTTGTCAAAGTATGCCCAATTGAGAGCAAAATGAGCTAAGATAACGATACCTATGTACTAAAGAAAAGTTAGTAAGAAAATAGTTACATAGATTCTAGAGTATATTTGAAATAATATTATTAATTGACGGAAATTAATCGGAAATAGACTTATGGCTACAAGCACAATGACTCAGAATCCCGACAAAGAAAAAGCTCTCAATCTCGTGCTTAATCAAATAGAACGCAATTTCGGTAAAGGCTCGATTATGCGTCTTGGTGATGCCACCAAAATGATAATAGAAACTATATCCAGTGGTTCTTTAACCCTAGATCTCGCTCTGGGAGGTGGTTTACCTAAAGGTCGTGTTATTGAAATATATGGACCCGAAAGTTCTGGTAAAACTACCCTCGCCCTTCATGCACTTGCTGAAGTACAAAAAGAAGGTGGAATTGCGGCGTTTGTGGATGCAGAACACGCCTTAGATCCTACATATGCCAAGGCTTTAGGGGTTGATATTGAGAATTTACTCATAGCCCAACCAGACAATGGAGAATCAGCCCTAGAAATAGTTGATCAATTAGTGCGTAGTGCCGCCGTTGATATTGTGGTAGTTGACTCAGTAGCCGCCTTAGTACCCCGTGCTGAAATTGAGGGAGAAATGGGGGATACTCAAGTAGGTTTACAAGCCCGTTTAATGAGTAAAGCCTTACGGAAAATTGCTGGTAATATTAGTAAATCAGGCTCTACAGTTATTTTCCTTAATCAATTGCGACAAAAAATCGGTGTTAGTTACGGCAATCCTGAAGTTACAACTGGAGGTAATGCCTTAAAATTCTATGCTTCAGTGCGGTTAGATATTCGTCGTATTCAAACCCTGAAAAAGGGGAGTGAGGGAGAATACGGGATTAGGGCTAAAGTTAAAGTTGCCAAGAATAAAGTTGCACCACCTTTCCGTATTGCAGAATTTGATATTATTTTTGGTTCAGGGATTTCCCGTCTTGGTTGTTTATTGGATTTAGCGGAAAAAACTGATGTAATTGTCCGCAAAGGGGCATGGTATAGCTATGATGGCGATAATATTGCTCAAGGTAGAGACAATGCGGTTAAATATTTAGAGGAAAATGCTGAATTAGCTCAAATAGTTGAGGAAAAAGTAAAAGCTGAATTAGACATTGCTAACGTTAGTCTTGCGTCTGGTGATAATTCTGATAGTGATGATTTGGATGCTGAAGAGTAATTTAACCAGGTAGTGTAGGCTTCTAGCCTGCATTGTATCCCGAAGGTTGGGCAACTCTCTGGTTGATGGTTGTCGGGGCAACAGGCAAGATGCCTGTTCAATTTTAATTTTAAGGCAACAGGCAAGATGCCTGTTCAATTTTAATTTTAAGGCAACAGGCAAGATGCCTGTTCAATTTTAATTTTAAGGCAACAGGTAAGATGCCTGTTCAATTTTAATTTTAAGGCAACAGGTAAGATGCCTGTACAATTTTAATTTTAAGCATCTAGTGAGAGGAAAGAAATTGCCCTTCTAATCCATTCTTCAACATGGGGATTTTTAACTAATAAATTATCTTGACTAATAGCTGAGACTGCCTGTTGTATTTCTTCATTGGTATAACCTAAAGCTAAGAGAGTCATTTCTAAATCTGCCATAATTTCACTCGAAGGCATAACACTACTTTCACTTAAATTAATCCCTGCTTCTAATCGCCATTGAGCTAATTTTGTTTTCAACTCCAAGGCTATTCTCTCCGCAGTTTTCTGCCCTACTCCGGGGGCTTTGGATAATAGTTTAATATTGCCCGTGACGATTCCTTGTACTAAGGTTTCTAATCCTAATGTATCAATTAAGGCGATCGCCGATTGAGAACCAATGCCAGAAATATTAATTAATTGACGAAATAAATCTCTTTCTGCTGAAGTTGCGAATCCATAAAGAATTTGTTGATCATCTCTAACTTGAAAATGAGTGAAAATTTGCACCAAATCCTCACTATTTCCTTCTAATCGTCGAGCAAAAATATTCGGTATTTGCATTTCGTAACCAATATTATTTACCTCTAAAATTAAAAATATACGGTTATTATTTATGGTGACAATATTATTAACTTTCCCTTTTAAATAACTAATCATTAAAATATATATTTTAGTGTAATTTAAATTTTATATTAATACTAAATCCCCAAAAACTTTAATTATCAATTATCAATTATCAATTATCAATTATCAATTATCAATTAAATTATTGTACACCAACAGAACGCCCACCAGAACCAAAAACTAAAACTCGATCTTGTTTAAAAGGTTCCCAACCCACATCAAAACCTTGACTTAAAGCCTCAGATCTTGCTGTTCTAAACAGAGCAAAACTGTCTGGTCTCACAATAAATGCAATAAAATTATAATTAGGATCAAGACTGTTTAAAACAGCATTAAATTTAGAATTATCTATTTTTAATTCTTGAGCATTTTCTCCTTTAGATCCAAAAACAGGTTCATATTTAAGAGAGCCATTTTCTAAAAAACGAACCATATAGTCATCATTATTCACATAAAATGTATTTAATTGACGGTTTCTCCCAACTAAACATCGTTGGTATTTTCTAATTTGCTCTAAGAAAAAATCATACATATAAGAACTAACATTTTCAGGTATCTCAGGTTCATAACATCGAGGTAATTTACTAAAAGCTTTTTGAATTTCTTTTTCAATTTTAGGATCGTTAACGTAAAAAACTTGGTTATTTCTCAACTCAAAAAACTTGCCTACCTTATTAGTTTGTGTCCTCAAAGGAGTACGGATAACTGTACCTACTTCCACTGCCAATAAACTAACGAATAAACCGATAAACATTAAGACTCCTACCGTATTAGTTAAAATATCTAAAAAAGAGTCTAAATTTTGACTAGGAATACCATTGTTTCTTGTTCTTCTTGTTCTCATAATTCTATTTTTTCTTACTTAATTTTTAATGTCCAACCTTCTTCAATTGGTTCATAACCAATGTCAATTCCTTCCGTTTCAATTAAATCTCTAACTTGTTGAAAAACTTCAATTCCTGTTGGTCTAACAGCCACGATAACATATTCTTGATCTTGTTTTTCTTTAACTTCGGCAATCAAATTTAACAGAGCAGAATCAGGTTCATTAAGTTCTGCTAATGGCACGAAAATCTCGCTAGGATAAATTATAACTCCATCCTCTTTACATTCAATATAACGAGGTTGTTTTTTCTTATTTATGCCTTCTTCACTTTCAGCAATAATAGTCACTTCAGGATTATCACTCAAAGTCTCGGTACTAACGACAATAATCAAAAGAATTAAAGTGCCAATAGTACAGGCTAAAACTGACAGAAAGGGAAATAATTCGGTTTCTATTTTAGAAATTTTAGAACGCCTACGCATATTCATTTTAATCCCAAATAGTGATTATTTTTGCTCAAATTGTTCCACTAATCTAATTACTCTTGGTTTGCCTAAATCTTGTAAAGCAGGTTGAAGATGAGTAATCTTTTCTTTTATGGAAGATAAAGTTTCGTGCATTTCGGAGGCATTATCTAAAGAATTAACTAAACTATCTAAAACATTCGTTAAATTATTTAATTCGGCAATTTTATACCCAAGTTGTTGCAATGTGGAAACTTTTTCATTTAAACTCTGAGAAGCATTATTTAATTCATTAGAAATAGCCTTAGTTTGTTCAGTTAAACCTTGACTATATGTTTCGTTATTTTTAGTAATTAAACCAACTAGATCCTGAATTTCTTTAATTATTGCTCGATTCAAATTTTGCTGTTCTTGATAAACTGAAATAAATTGATTTCTATCGGCTATAATTACCTCATTAATATTTTTTAACCCTTCAATCAACTCAGTTTCTTGGGTTTGAATCTGATTAAAATAATTGATAAATTGCTCCGTTAATTTCTTAGCGGCTTCGATGGCATAAATTTCGGCTGGTTTGACTAATTCTTCAGGTGATGGCAAAGCCTCTTTAATCGGTTGAATTAACTCTTCTTTACTGGGTAATTTTGCCTCTAAAGTCTCAGTAATAGTTTTCTCAACGGTTTGCGTATCTAAAATAGGTTGAGAATTTTTTAGTTGCCCCTTTTCTTCAAATTCCGGTAAAAGCTTATCGTTAATAAAAACATCCATAGCTAATAACAATTTTGATTCTAATCTTTCTACTAGCACCAAGGGAATCATTACCAATACACTTAATAATAATGCTAACAGAGTTGTGTCAAAAGCAACCGCCAAGCCACTGGTAACAGTACCGATTCCCTCTTTAATTTTGTCAATTTCTGCCGCATTGTCCAAAAAGCCCGCAAAACCATTAACGGCACTACTAATCCCTAGCACTGTACCAATAAACCCTAATAAAGGAATTGCCCAGACTAAAATTCTGGGTAAAGTATAAGAAGATTCTGAAGCCGTCAGGTAAAAAGAAGAATCGTCAAGGGCAAACTCACTAGAGGCTTTTCTACTGCCTGAATTAATGTAAGTTCCAAGAATACGACTGATTCTAGCGGTGATCATGCTAGATCTTTTTGCCAAATCTTGTTGTAAGCTGATTAAGTCCGAAGATTTATGATTAATAAAACTCAGACGACTTGGTAAATCAAGCATCCGCCTTAAGATACGAGATTCATACTCAATTTTGCTGTATTTGTTGAGGGCAGTACCAATTACAAAACTAGCTAAGAAAACGACTAAATATTGGGTAAATCCTCTGGCATAAAGTAATGTACCAATATATGAATCTCTAGCGGGAAGGGCAATAAGGTAGGTAGAAATGGTGATCATTAAGGCGATCGCCAATACTAACCCTAAATTAATATCTAACTCTTGACGACTGTTAGCTCTTGATTGAGACATAAGGAAATAAGGAACAAGATAAAGAATCAAAAATTATCTTCAAGTCTATCACGGTTTCACCAAAATAAAATTACGTCACGTCACTGTGGTTGACAAAGACAAAAAAACTGAATCCGGCAATTAGCATCAAAAAATGCATAATACGACAGGATTCAGTGTCAAGTTTCCCTAAACCTTGAGATTTTGAGGTACTATCTGCAATAGCATAAACACCCAAGGAATACTGAGATTTAATTTGTCTCTTCCATTCCTTCCGGAGAAACAGGTACAAAATCACCATGAATAGTTAAAGCCAATAACATCGGCTCATCTTCAGGAATTAATTTACCCGTTAAGACACAACTCTCATCTTTTCTAGCAGTAGCCTGAATGGTTGCTCGAATATCGGTTTTGGAAAAATTAGGACGATATTCACCAGACTTTTGCTGTACGTAATTCCACAGAATATCACGAATCAAAGTTTGATAACCTTGACTGCCAGATAACTGTTTTAAGCAGTCTTTGAGCGTTTTTTCCAGACGGATACTGGTTACTTCCATCTGAGTAGTTGACGTTCTGTGCATTGCACGCATATTTTTTGTTTCCTTTTACTTATCTAGACATTAGGTTATGTAAAACTAGGGTAGTGAAAACTTTCACTTTGTGCTATTAAATTAGCTTAAAGTTTACAAACCTTAATTATTTATTATTACATAAAAGTGATTGAATGTGAAACATCAAGGCTAAAATTTGAAATATTTTTCTATTTAGTATAACTGTCGCAATATTTCTTTCAACGTTTTGAGATTCCTCGTCATTGCTCGCAATGACAATCATAAATGGGAAAATGTCCTAACTTACCAGTAAGATGGGTATATCAGTAAATATACATATTTTTAAGATAAATTCATGAATTGTTAAAATATACTTAATATAGTAACTCAGGAAAAATATGAATATTAAGTTAACAGGTTTACAAGCCGATGATTTTCGTCACCCTCTTGATTTTGAAGCAACTAATAATCTCAAGCAAGTACCAGGATTAGATCTGATGATGAGGGGCTTATTGGGTTCAATCGCAGAAGATTTTTTTTATTTGAATAATATTGCCTCTAGTATCCTCATCAGCGAAAAACAGTTACCAGACTTGCACCAACTGCTTTTATCCGCTTGTGAGACTTTAGATTTAGAACCGCCTCAACTCTACATTCAACAAAATCCGGTGCCAAATGCTTACACCTTAGCTATTCGGGGAAGAAAGCCTTTTATGGTGATTCATACCTCTTTGTTAGATATGCTTACTCCTGAAGAAATTAAAGCAGTTATGGGACATGAATTAGGACACTTGAAATGCGAACATGGGGTATATCTCACCCTCGCTAATCTCCTTGTTTTAGCGGCAGGATTGTTGCCTACTTGGGGTAGTTTAATTGCTCAATCTATGCAAAATCAATTAATGCAGTGGTTACGCTGTGCTGAATTTTCTTGCGATCGCGCGGCTCTGTTGGTAGCACAAGATCCCAAAATTGTCATGTCTTTATTGATGAAATTAACTGGTGGTTCACCTAATTTAGCTAGTAAACTTAATTTAGATGCGTTCATGGAACAAGTTAAAGGTTATCGTGCCATGACTGAAACGGAAATTGGTTCAATGTTACGAGAAATGCAAATTGCTCAACTAACTCATCCTGTACCATTGATTCGTGCCAAGGAAATCGAATTATGGGCTAGTTCCCCAGATTATAGTCGCTTGCTACCATCAGCAAAAATAAGTTATAATTGTATCAGTGATCATCCGGGCGGATGGCGAAATTGGTAGACGCACCACACTCAAAATGTGGCGGCTTCGGTCATGCGAGTTCGAGTCTCGCTCTGCCCATAGACTGATTAGCTAGGCTTATTTAATTGACAGAATAAAACCAGGCTAAAACCTGGATTGTCAAAGTTCACATTTAATCTAACAGCATAAGCTAATTAGTTCTTGGTTGATGTTTGCCTATACCTAAATTCAACTATAAATTTTGATATTCTTCTGTAAGAAGAATATAATTAATTTTCTGGTAATAAAAGATAATCCTTTTAATTAAAATTGATTAATGCCACAAGTCAAAGGACAAGAAGCATAAACAGGTTTTAGAGTAGTTTTTTCTTCTTCTTGTAGCCACCCTAGCCATTTTACATCATCGGGATGAATACCTTTAGCAGTTAAAACTATAGAACTGAAAACAATTAACAGGGAAATAATACTTAAAATACCTCCTGAGACTAGCACAATAGCACTAGCAGGTAGGATTGACTGTAAAACCACTGAGGCTAGAACTCCCACCGTCATAATCACCACCACAACGGGGAAGCCAACAACTAAAAAGCAAACAGTTAGGGTAAATGCCCATACCAGAAAACTCTTGGCGATCGCGAATAAATAGCTACTCTGCCAACTAGCTTGATTAGATACTTGCATTACTTTCTACTCCTTCAAGATTTTTACGACAACAAATATAAAGTTTAAATAAAGTTTCCGTAGAAACTCCTAAGCAAATCGCCTAGATTATTTATATTGCTAGTATAGATTATATTTAGGGAAAATGAGTAAGTTCGTAACATTTTTTTACATTTATTCAGGATGTTTTGTGCTATAAAACAGGTCTAAAGTTGCTAATATGCCTGATCCCTACTGATCCCGAATTAAGTTTTAATTACAAGGACTATTTTTGTTACCTTTCTTTACAATTTATTAATTTTTAAACTTTCAACATTTTGTCAAGTTTTGTAAAGTAAATGAGAATAACTGGCTAATTGACAATTGATAAGTGATAATTAACAATTGATAATTGACAATTAAATTGGAAGTAAGCATTGAGGTATCAGCCCGACGCTAGGACGCAAAAATATTAAAAATATTAAAGGAGGGAAAACCATTCAATTATGTTCCTTTTTTCAAGCCTAGATTCTTCCTTAATCAGGACAAGCTTCAGGTACAGGTTAATTGTCTATTGTCCATTGTTAATTTACTTTTACCCTTTTGTCTTTCCTTCATCTTTGAGAAGTTTGAGAAGTGTACTTTGAATCTTAACTAAACTAAAATATGTCTGCAATTAGATCTGCTGTTCAAAAACTTTATAATACTTATCCTTTTCCCCCTGATCCTCTTTTAGACGAGCCACCTCCGGGTTACAATTGGCGATGGCATTATCAATCAGCTTACAATTTTTGTACCGGAAGAAAACCCGCTAATGACCAAATTCGTATTCTTGATGCTGGTTGTGGTACAGGTTCTGGCACAGAATACTTAGTTTTACACAATCCCCATGCCGATATTATTGCCATTGATTTAAGCGAAAATGCTTTGGCGATCGCCAAAAAACGTCTAGAAAAATCAGGGGTGTTAGCTAACTTTCAAGGCAAAATCGAGTTTAAGCAGTTAAATATCGAAGATGCTTACACTTTAGAAGGGGAATTTGATTTAATCAATTGTGTAGGAGTACTACATCATCTGCCAGATCCAGTTGCAGGAATTAAATCTTTAGCACCAAAATTAGCTCAGGGCGGTTTATTCCATATTTTTGTCTATGGAGAGTTAGGTAGATGGGAAATTACCCTAATGCAAAAGGCGATCGCCTTACTCCAAGGAGAAAAAAAAGGAGATTATATAGATGGAGTAAAAGTAGGGCGAGCTTTGTTTGGGAATTTACCGGAAAACAACCGCATTTTAAAACGAGAAAAAGAGCGTTGGGCATGGGAAAATCAACGGGATGAATCCTTTGCCGATATGTATGTGCATCCCCAAGAAGTTGACTATAATATTGATACTTTATTCGACTTAATTAACGCTTCCGGTTTAGAGTTTGTGGGCTTTTCTAACCCCTATTTTTGGCAATTAGAGCGTTTAATCGGTCAAAATGAAGATTTAAAGGTAAGAGCCAGTAATTTAAGCTCTCAAGAACGTTATCGCCTAATTGAACTACTTGATCCTGATGTGACTCACTATGAATTTTTCTTAACTAAACCCCCTCTAATTAAACAAGATTGGGCTGATGATGAATTACTCAACCAAGCAATTCCCGAGTTGAATCCCTGTATGATGGGTTGGGAAAGTAAAAGTCTAATGGATTATGAATTTAAGCCTGTCACATTATCTGATAGTGAATTTAAGTTTATGCAGTTGTGTGCCAAAAACCC
>CAJHXH010000095.1_pt1 | contig 14876 bp, 12 predicted proteins | sample 9198571 | NCBI WGS metagenome assembly CAJHXH01 (sample SAMEA7708301, study PRJEB35096) | sediment metagenome | biome: marine neritic benthic zone biome [ENVO:01000025]; feature: sediment [ENVO:00002007]; material: shallow marine sediment [ENVO:03000034] sea grass bed [ENVO_01000059] ... | reverse complement strand
ATCTCCCCTGCTACCGCTATGAAATATTATAAACCTTTAATCACAATTGTTCAACTTTTTGGTTAAAAATCTCAACATTTTGTTAATATATCCACAAAAAAGTCAAGATTTGCAATGCTATGTCTGGTTTTTCTTTCTCTGTCGTCAGCCCCAAATTTCTCCTTTAACTAAAGCTTCATCGGCAGCTTGAGCTTGTTTATAGGCATTTTCTCCATCTAATGTAACAATAGCGTTTAGCTTGGGATTGTGTTGGGCAATATGGGCAAGATGAGCCTCTATCACTTCAACAGAGGAGATAAGGCGATCGCGGATGAGTTTCGCTATTTGATGTGCTGGAAAAAAAACTAATCTATTCACTATACTTATGAAAATTGAACAAGTTCAGTTATTATTTTATAGCCGTGAAGGAGATAGATAGTTAAGACACTCTCCGAACAGCTCATGTTGCCTGTTCTACGGTTGTTATATTTTTATTTTCTCCTAACTAACTTGTTTGTTGCTATATTCAAATCCTATTCCTATCGAGATCCTAAAATTATGTCAGAGTCAATGCCAATAGATAAACAAAAGGTACAACAAGAGACTAAACCCACAGAAAAATCGAACCTAACAACCCATGTTATTTCCCCACGCTTGCTCAAGGCACTTGAATACGAGACTCCTATGAGTAAATTCTTAAAAAAAGCCACTTATATGAGTCGTAAAGATGAGCTTGGAAATCTTGATTTTACTTTGGGTGATGCCCACGAAATGCCTTTACCTGGTTTTGTAGAAGCACTTCAGCGTTGGAGCGTTCCTCAAAGTCTGGGTTGGTATGGCTATAAAGGTAATCTACCAGAGTCGCAAAATACTGTATCCACTGTACTTAAAGAAAGATCTGGATTATCTTTTTCCCCTGAAGACATTTTTATGACTAATGGTACGGTGGTTGGTTTAGCCATTTGTCTTAAAATTCTGGCAGAAGAAGGGGATGAAGTCATTATTAATCTTCCCCCTTGGTTAGGTTATCGAAGAATGATTCATTTAACAGGTGCAACTTCAGTGGGTGTTAATGTTAAAAATGATTTTGATCTGGATTTGCAGGCGATCGCATCTTCTATCACTGAAAAAACTCGCGCCATTATCATTAATTCTCCCCACAATCCTACAGGTAAAATCTTTTCCGAGAAAACTTTACAAGACTTGGCAAGTCTGCTTAATGATGCTTCAGTGCGTTACGGCAAACCCATTTACTTAATCTCTGATGAAACCTTCAATCGCATCGTCTTTGATAATCGTTCTTATTTTAGTCCAACACAGTTTTATCCTTTTTCTTTCCTCGTCTATGGTTATAGTAAAACTTTAATGGCACCTGGGCAACGTATTGGTTATATTGCCATCCCTCCTACCATGCCAAATCCTGAAAAAATGAGGAAAATAATCTCTATTTTGCAAGGTTCTAGCTTCGGTTGGTGTTTCCCTAGTGCCTTGATGCAATATGCCTTGGCAGATTTAGAGAAATTGAACCCTAATATTGAGCATTTACAATCTAAGCGAGATTGGATGGTTAAAGAACTTAGGGAAATGGGTTACAAGGTAAATCCTCCTGAAGGAACATACTTTCTTTTGGTAAAATCTCCTTGGGAAGATGACTGTGCCTTTGCTGAATTACTAGCTAGTCATGGTGTTTTCGTCTTTCCCGGAACTCCTCAAGAAATACAGGGTTATCTTCGGATTACTTTAACTGCTAATGAAGAGATGATTTCCCAAGCCTTACCTAAATTTAAAGCGGCTCTGGAAGAGGCTCTTGCTAAGGATAGCTAAAACGGTTTCCTTTACTGAGATCTTTCTTGCACGCAAACACATTAATACTCAAACTTTAAACTCAGATCTTGCAGAAGTACATAAATACTTAATAAAAGGTGTTAGGCATTAGGTATTAGGTAGTAGGTTTAATCTTTTTGAGCTTTTTTGGGGATTAAAAAGAAAATTAAACGGTTTTTTGGCGACTTTACTCAAATTAAATTCTATTTTCGTAGAGACGTAGCATGCAGGTCTCTACAACCTAAAACCTAAAACCTAAAACCTAAAAACTACAATATTTAGAATCAGGTGCAAGATCTCAGTTAAAGGCAAATGGAAAATGACAAATGGAAAGATAGATCGGTAAAAAATTGCATTATTACGTTTTAGAGAGGCTTAAGCTAAGTTTTTCTTTTTCATTCCTAGTTTTCCTAATTCATAATTTATAATTTATAATTCATAATTCATAATTGCCCCTAAGAGATGATTGCTACTGTTTTCCGAATAAGGTATCTGGCAGTTGCCCTAACTCTGTCTTTTATTTTGCTCCTCACAGGTTGTCACTTTAACCAGTTTAAAACCAATACTGCTCAGGGATCTCAATTAGTTTTAGCCATTCCCAGTGATCCTAGTACCTTTAATTATGCTGTCAATAACTCTCCTTACAGTGTTTTTGGCTACATCTACTCAGGATTGCTGACAACAAATGGCATCACAGCCGAGTTAGAGCCAGCATTGGCTGAATCTTGGCAAATTTCCTCTGATAAGCAGGACATTACCTTAACACTGCGAGAAGGTCTCAAATGGTCAGATGGCGAGCCACTTACGGCTGAGGATGTAGTCTTTACCTATCAGGACATTTACCTCAATCCAAAGATTCCCACACCTTACAGAGATTTTTTGCGTATTGGAAATACTGGGATTCCACCATTATTAGAGAAACTTGATCAGCGGCGAGTTAAGTTTATTTTGCCCGAACCTTTTGCCCCTTTTCTTAGATCTGCCGGAACACTGCCAATTCTTCCAGCTCATGCTTTGCGTTCTTCTGTTTTATCTACTAATTCCAATGGCAATCCTCAATTTCTCACCATTTGGGGAACCGACACAAATCCCCAGAAAATCATCGGTAATGGTTCTTATCGGATAGAAAGCTACACTCCTTCCGAGCGATTAGTTTTGCAACGTAACCCCTATTACTGGCGATCGGATGCTCAGGGAAATCCTATGCCCTACATCGATCGTATTGTCTGGCAAATTATTCCCTCCACCGACAATCAGTTACTCAGATTTCGCTCCGGAGAGTTAGATAGTCTGAGAGTGACATCGGAGGCATTTGGTTTACTAAAGCGGGAGGAAAAGCGAGGAAAATATAAGATTTATAACGGTGGCCCTAGAACTGGTATTAGGTTTGTCGGTTTTAATCTCAATCAAGCTCGTAATGCTCAAGGAGAGCCTTTTGTAGATCCCATAAAGTCTCGCTGGTTCAATACCCTGGCTTTTAGACAAGCAGTCGCCTATGCCATCGATCGCGAAAGGATGAAAAATAGTATATATCGGGGACTGGGTGAAGTGCAACATTCGCCAATTGCTGTCCAAAGTCCCTATTATTTATCTCCAGAAGAGGGCTTAAAGGTATACAATTACAATCCCCAGAAAGCAAAGCAACTGCTTTTAGATGCGGGTTTCAATTACAACTCTTTAAAAGATCTTGTGGACTGGGATGGAAACCGAGTACAATTTACCATTCTAGTGAAATCAGGGGAGAAATCGAGGGTAGATGTAGCAGTTCAAATTAAAGAAGATTTGAGCAAGATTGGCATCAAAGCAGATTTACAGGTACTCAGCTTTAACCTTATACTGCAAAAACTCCTTTTCCGTCGAGATTGGGAATGTTACGTAGGAGCTTTTAATGCGGGGGTAGTTGAACCGAATCTTGTCTCTGTTTTCTGGGAGAGTGGAGGCTCATTTCATCAATTCAACCTAGGTTCTAAACCTGGAGAGCCGCCTCTTGAGGGTTGGAAAGTTTCTGATTGGGAGCGAGAGATTGACAGTCTTTTCTCTGCTGGAGTTAAAGAACTTGATGAGAGCAAGCGTAAGGAGATTTATGGTAAATTTCAGCAAATTGTTGCCGAAGAGTTGCCCGTGTTTTTTCTCGTGAATCCACTCTCTTTGCAAGCAGTACGAGAACGTGTCCAGAATATAAAATACTCTGCTTTAGGAGGAGCTTTCTGGAATATTGATGAACTCAGAATTAGCAAAAAACAGCTTGAAAGCAAGCTCGTCACTCCCTGATCTCAAATTGGATTTTAGATAGCCGTTGCCATATTGCTTAGGACATCCCTTAAACAGCTCATGTTGCCCGTTCTACTCCCTTTCTCTTTTTATTGTGTCCTACTCAGATCTTGCACCAGTAAAAAAAAACTAAGTCGCACTAACCTTGAGGATTAGCTGTTTTAATCATATCCAATAAAATCCCAAACAACTCATCTAAATTCCCAATAAAATGCTCTCTTGCTTCGATATCCACTCGCTTCCCCACTAATCTCAAAAATTTCCAATTACTTCCGGTTGTAATCACACCATAGATACAAGGAATTTTATTGTGCTTTCGTTCATTAAAAATTTGTGCTGCCACCATTTCCGCAATACACTGGGCAATGCCAGACTTTATATTATCATTTTTAGCCTCTACCAACGTCACCACTGGGGCAGTCACCTCCAATTGTTTTGGCGAATAACTAATAATAAAATCACATCGTCCAGTCAAGCCTTTTGCTTTTTCCACATTAAAATCCACTCCAGAGAAAAAGCTGATTTGACGCTTAAAATACTTTCTTAGCTCAACCATAATTGGGGCTATAATCAACTCAGAGCGTGCCTTTTCTGTGTCAATCTCCAAAGCCAACGGTATATTTTCCTCTAAAATTTCTCTCAATAGGTGGCTTGGGGTTACAGGTTTAATATCCTGAAAAATTTTCACCCGCTCTTGTAGGATTAAGCTAAACTCAGATTCTAATTGTGATAGGGTAAATTCGCTGTAAGACATCGTTTGAACTAAACCCAAAGCATTTATTTTTATGATACACAAAATACCGAGTTAAAAGAAGGCAGAAGTTTGAAGGCAACCCCCCTATAATCCCCCCAAGGGGATAAGGCAGAAGGACGAAGCCCGTTAAGTTCAAACAATAGTATCACCATAAATAAATTTATATCCTTCTTTCTTAATTTTACTGTTATCAACACGAACATTGGATGAACTAAAAGAAGGTTTACTTTCATCCCAAGAAACCCGCTCTAATTTCTGGCGATCGCAAATAAAATCACACAATTCTTTGGCGGTTAATTTAACATCATTTACCAAATTATAAATCCCATGACATCGCTTCTGACGGACAAATTCTACAGCGGAAACAACATCATCTAAATGTACCCAACTCGAATAATTTTTGCCATTTCCAGATAAAGTTTTGCCTGCTAATCTTCCGATACGCTTATCTAAGTTTCTTCCTTGCCCATAAATTCCCCCTAAGCGTAAAAGACAAATGTTAATATTTTTTCTCTCTAGTCCTAAAATAATCTCTTCTGCCGAAACTAGAACTTTGCCATAATCACTGTCTGTATCTAAAGAGGAAGTTTCGTCCACCCATTCCCCTTTTTTATCCCCATAAACTGAACCACTACTAATATAAATTATTTGTTTGACGGTAGAATTGTTATTTAATGCTGTGACTAAATTTTTAGCCGTAGGTAAATAAGTTTCCCCATAAGTTTCAGCATCAACTTGGCGATCGCTAATCGGAGCAATACTAACTAAAATTGTGTCTTGATTCTCAATGACTCTTTCTACTGCCTCTAAATTATTCCCTGTCATAACAATAGTTTGATTAGTAACAGGTTGAAGTTCTGAAACTTTTTCTTCTCTTGTGGTTGTTCCTGTGACAAAATATCCTAGTTGATGCCAGTAACTTGCTACAGCTTTTCCTACATAACCGCAACCAATTACCGCAACTTTCTCTGATAATTTCTGATCATTATCTTGTTTTATGGCAAATTGAGATTTTTTAGGATCAACTTTTGAGATTAGATTAGGGATGGTGTTCATTATCATTAATTAGTGTTAATTGTCTAGTAAAAGTAACAAAACTTTACTTTAGTGATAACAAAAATTTTGACAAATTGCTACTAATTTTCCGAGGTATTATGCCCCTACGATAATCCCTGTAGGGGTTTAACATCGTTAAACCCTTAACATTGTTAAACCCATAGCACCATTAACACCATTAAACCTATAGCATGATTAAATCGGAAAGAACGATCGCCCATCAAAACCCGATGATGAAGTGGCACTTCAAAGCCCGATCACTTCGGGGCACAGCGAGAGCCTGATCGCCTTTTAATTTCAATAACTACCATCAAGGCATAATGACAACGGGCATAATGGTATTATGCCCCTACGATAATCCCTGTAGGGGTTTAACATCGTTAAACCCTTAATCTTGTTTAATCCTTCCCCATCGTTAAACCCTTATGTATTTAAACTTAATTCAATTCAAAAAAAAATAAACCGACTCGCCTGATGAAAATAATACAGGCAAGATGCCTGTTCCACAAGATTCAATTAAGGGAAAAGGGAAAAAAAGGGCAAAGGGCAAAAGGGCAAAAGAGCAAAGGGGAATGTAGTCCTCGGCTAACCACACACAACACGAAAACCGAAAATGTAGAATACGCGCGCGTACTCGTTGAAGCGACAGGCGGAACGGCAATACCCCGGAATATAGAACCATGAACCACCACGTATTACATACAAGTTCTTGTTTGGGTCTAGCCAAGGTTTGCCATCATCGGGAGCATTTTGATAATTATCATGCCAATTATCTTCACACCATTCCCAGACATTTCCATGCATATCATATAAACCCCAGTCATTAGGTTTTTTCTGCTCCACTGGATGAGTTTGGTTACTTGAATTACTGTAATACCAAGCATAATCTTTTAGTTGATTTTCATCATCGCCAAAACACCATTTTGTTTTACTTCCTGCTCGACAAGCGTATTCCCATTGTGACTCGCTCGGTAATCGATATTTTCTGTCCGTTAGTTGCGATAGTTGCTGACAAAATTCTTGGGCATCATTCCAACTTACTCTTTCTACAGGGTGATCCCCCCAACCCCCCTTAGAAAGGGGGGCTTCCTTTGGATTTTGAAATTTTGATGGATTTTTACCCATAACAGCTTGATATTGGGCTTGAGTAATCGGATATTTCCCCAGATAGAATGATTGGAGCTTAACTAGATGTTGCGGTGCTTCGGATTTAAACCAATCCGTATTATATTTTTTACACAGCCTTTCTATTTCTGCATCATCAGTACCCATCATAAATTCTCCTGCGGGTATATAAATCATTTCTAGTTTTACACCATTACCTAAATCTTCGGTAAAGTTATTCGTTTTGGGTTGATTTACTGGGTTAACAATCGTTAACTTAGGTGGATTATCCGTAGATTGAGTTTGAATATTATCAGAAGATTTTAGTTGATATTTTTGCTTGATAGGGGCAATATCTTCATCACTCAATCCCAATCTATCTTGGAAGCGTTTTAACTTTTGAATATCAGTTTCTCTCAAGGGATTATTTTTCTTGATTGCCACCGAAAAAGCCCGCTCATACTTATTAATCTTTTGCTGACGTTGACGATATGGCTCAATTACTTCTTTTTCAATGGCTTTAGCTTCTGTTTCCTCAATCTTTAAACTAAGAGCAAATTCATCTAAGATTATGCGATCGAGATCTGAAAATTTGCCTGTAATAAAGTCTATCTCTCCATCATCCTCTTGAATAATCCTTTCTACCTCCTGACGATACTTTAATTTGGGATCTTCCACAACCGCTTTAACCAAATAAATTTCGTAACCTTCTGCCACGGGAAAAAATTGCGGAGTCATGGCAGGAGAAGCCTTTTCTACTTTTTTACTAGCATATTTGTGAGCTTCATCCGCAGTAATCCATTGCCGATTATTAATAGATGCCGCCCCGGTTTTTAAACCTTCAGTTAAATAGTGAGTGTAAACTGACAAGCCACTATCATCTTGTTGAAAAGAAAGTTGCATGGAAGTTGAAGAAGTCAAAATAGCTCGCCCTTTACCTCCTAACAGCCCTTGAATATCAATTTTGCCATCATCTTTTGCCGTTAATCCTTTGGCAAATGCCCCACTGAAACAACAATCAAGAATAATAACTTGTCTTTCACAACGGCAATCAGTCATTCTTTCTTGTACAAATTGTGCGGATACCCCCGTATGAGGCAAAATCTCCTCCCTCGTATTTTTCTTCGTTTCTGGCACCGTAAAAAATAAATTACTTTTCATATTCTTTACCCCATGCCCTGAAAAATAGAACAAAACGACATCATCCGAGTCACGATTAGCAAAGAGATGATAAATAGCGTCTTCAAGTTGTTGTCTGTTAGGATTAGTTAAATCTGTCACCTTATCAAATCCGCCGAGATTAGGATTTTCTAAAATCTGCTTCATTTCCGCCACATCCTTAACGGCACTAGGCAAGGGTTTAAAACCTTTTTGATATTTACTAACACCAACCAATAAAGCAACTTTCACAATTAATCTTTACTTTTAGGGACTTGTAATTTAATAATATATCGTTTTTGATCCCCCCTAACCCAATACTGCGACGGTGAGCGAAAATTTAGATCGCCCTGAACGTGCATTTCGGGCTAATAGCTAAAGTCATCTTTAGATGACTATGTATAATTTTTAACCCGTTTTAACGGGTTTTAGCTTTAAGCCTGAAATTTATTTCAAGGCAAAACTTACCCATAACTTGAATCTTTTGTCAAGTTTTTTGTGTTTTGAAATATGTTTATAAAGCATAGCTTAAAAAAAGGGGGAACTTTATTTTTACGTAAATCTTTTAACTATTCATAATCTTTTCAATTTCAGCCATAATCTTAGGGAGATCTTCTAGACGACGGTATTCTATTTTGTATTTTTTTATCCTTCCTATCAAGTCTTTTTTCTCAAATTCGATCGTCATTATTTTTCCAAACAGATTATTACCTAAGCCCTCAACTAAAGGTTTTAATTTAGTAATTTCGGCGATCGCCTTAAAAGCACCTTTGACAAAACCACCAAGACTCTTAGCATTTTCAGGCACTAAATCTGAATCAATGGGGATTAAATCAGCTTCTTTTACCAATTTAGCATCGATTAATTCCTGTCTAATCAGGTTGACGGAATTTTGTAATTGCTCATCATTTAATTGCGAATCTTCGATGGTAATAATAGCTTCAATTAACTGTGCAGAAGGATTATTTGTCATGGTAGTAAATAATTTAGGTTTAATGTTCAGTGTACTGATTAAGTGTGGGAAGTGTGGGAAATATGAGGAGTGTGGGAAGTAGGTGACATTAAATTAAACAAAAATTAGTCCATTTTAATGGATGATCGCTATTAGCCTTGAACTTGAGTTCAAGGCGGGTTAAGCTTTTGAACCCTTAAGCTTGATTCATAAAGGGTTGGTTAAATATGTTAGTTATTTTCGCTCAAACTCTTTATGGGTATTGCTTTGCAACTCCTTGTTTCTTTTGTGTCCTGTACTGAGAGGGATTTCAATTATTCCTTTTAGTCTTGCTTTTTTTGGGGCATCACTCCATGTGCCTTCTGGGCGATTAAAAGGATTGGCTTTACCATTTAAGACACCCCAATTTTCACCACCTTGGGCAGGGTTATTATTTGGTTCACCTTCAGCCCAATTCACATAAGTTACAGCTTCTCCGTTAACCCAGACAAAATTGCCCTCTTTTTCCACATCATTTAATCCTATCCATAAAAAATCAGTATTTTGATTTAAACAATTTTCAACTAACCAATTATTCTCAGCCTCATCATTAATTGTCACTAAATATCCGCCCATGTTTTTCGCTAAATTTTGGGCTTCTTGCCATGACATTATTTCTGTGATTATATATTGATGTTGATTATCAGGATTAATTAATTTTTTGCTTTCCTGACTGAGTGTTTTGACACTTCCCTGAAATAAAAATAGAGTTAACCCAGCGATTAAGTAATAGTGATTGAGTTTCATGTTCAATAAGTATTATGAACTTTTAATCAAATAGTAAGCATCGTTAATTATTAGTTATATCATTAAAATTAAAAGGCATAGTTTGATTTAGATACAATAATTGTAAGTTTGACTTTTGACTTCCCACCACCAGCCAATTAACTTTTTCAGCAAGCCCTATCTAAAGAACATATTGTTTTAGGTTTTAAACCTCCTGAAATCCTTTCATTTACCATAGGTTTGCTGTTGCCTAAAAAATTTAAAATATACTATTAAATTATCATAATAATAAAATGATCAGAAGATATGAATGACAATCATAATAACTTATTAACAAATATACCTAATTTAGACATCGGAGAGGATTTTCAAGAAATATTAAAGTGCCGCAATGTTAAAATTGAGAGGATTGTCAGTAGTAGTCAACCCGAATCAATTACTTATAATCAACAACAAGATGAATGGGTTTTATTATTACAGGGAGAAGCAACTTTAGAGATGAATGGAAAGATAATTAATCTTCAGAAAGGTGATTATCTCTTTATTCCCAGTCAGACTTCCCATCGAGTTATTAAAACTTCTAGTCAGCCTTGTTGCATCTGGTTAGCGATACATATCTATTGAGTTTTCTTTTTTCTTAGGTGGTGGGTTACGACTAATTTGAAATTTAATGGTAAATGCTGTTAATGGGTAGTTGTCTAACCCACCCTACAATAAAAAACTTTTTTACTAACAAACAAAGTGCTTAGAGATGATTTATCAACTAAATCTTAACAGCTATAAAATATAACAGTGCTGGTGGGTTACGACTAATTTTAAATTTAATGGTAAATGTTGTTAATGGGTAGTTGTCTAACCCACCCTACTAGATTGACTACTAGATTGACACAACTAATTTGGTGCATTACGATTAGGTTTGTCGTAAGCCCTTACTACGAACTTAAATCAATTACACTATTTTAGCTGAAACAGTACACTACAATAAAAAACTTTTTTACCCCATCTAAATTTATATGACGATTAAAAAACTACCTCTTGATGTCATTAAACTAATTGCGGCAGGAGAAGTAATTGATTCTCTAACGGCAGTAGTCAGAGAGTTAGTGGAAAATAGTCTGGATGCTGAAGCCAAAAAAATTGTCATTACTCTATTTCCTGAAACCTGGAGTGTACAAGTTGCCGATAATGGTTTGGGCATGAATCAAGTTGATTTGATGGTTGCTACTCAAGCTCACACTACTAGCAAAATTAATTCAAGTCAGGATTTAAGTAACATTTCAACTCTAGGGTTTCGGGGTGAAGCATTACATAGTATTGCTCAATTATCAGATTTATATATCGCTAGTCGGGTTAAGGATGATTGTGGTTGGCAGATTAACTCTCAAGATGCTGAAATTATTGATTCTTCTCCTGTGGCGATCGCATCTGGGACAATTGTGAAAGTTAATAATTTATTTGGCAATATTCCTCTCCGTCGTCAAGCTATTCCTCCTTTTAAACAACAATTAAAAAAAATCCAAATTTTATTAGGGGAATTAGCTTTATGTCATCCCAAAGTTACATGGCAATTATTTGTTAATGAACGGTTAAATACACATATTAGTGGTAGGAATCAAGCTCAAGAAATTTTGCCGCAATTATTGAGAACAATTAACCATTCTGATTTAAACTATTTATTGATTAAACTCAATACCCCTAATGAAAATACTATTTCTCATCTTGAATTAGTAATCGGATTACCAGATAGATTATCACGTCCTCGTCCTGATTGGGTCAAAATTGGTTTAAATGGCAGGGTGGTTAAATGTGCTGAATTAGAATCAAGCATTTTCTCGAGTTTTCATCGTACTTTACAACGCGATCGTTTTCCTGTAATTTTTGTCCATTTACAAACTTCTCCTAATCAAATTGACTGGAATCGTCATCCTGCTAAAGCCGAAATTTATTTACATAATCTAGAGTTTTGGCAAGAACAAATTAAACAAGGAATTGAGGAAATTTTTAAATTAAGTGATCATAATTTACCAATTAAATTTCAAAATCAAAGAGTGGAAAAATTATTAACGGTAGCGGAAAATAAACCTGTTTATAATTTGGGGGAAGAAACGGAAACTAATAAAGCTAAAAATTCAGAAAAATCTAGCATAGGTTTAATTGATTTACAAGTAATTGCTCAAGCAAGAAATACTTATATTGTCGCTGAACATTCAGAAGGAATTTGGTTAATAGAACAACATATAGCCCACGAAAGAATTTTATATGAAGAATTGCAAAATGATTGGAATATTATACCGTTAAAAACACCAATTATTGTAGGTAAATTAAAAGCTAAACAAGTGGAGCAATTGCAAAATATACAGTTAGATATTGAACCTTTTGGAGAAGATTTATGGGCAATTAGAAATTTACCAGAAAGTCTTTTAAATAGAGATGATTGTGAAGATGCATTAATAGAATTAAGTTGGGGGGGAGATTTAGATACAGCAATGGTTGCAGTGGCTTGTCGTACTGCTATTCGTAACGGTACAAAATTAACAATTAAGGAAATGCAAAACCTAATTAATCAGTGGAAAATTACCCGTAATCCTCATACTTGTCCCCATGGCAGACCGATTTATTTATCTTTAGAAGAATCATCTTTATATCGGTTTTTTCGCCGTCATTGGGTACTGGGAAAAAGTCACGGAATTTAACTACTTGAGTTCAAGGTGGGTTTTAATTTATTCTCAAAATGTATTTTTTAATAGACTTTTCCCAGTGAAACGCATTATTGACTATGATGTTAGGTAGTACTGTTTTTATTCACTCGTCAGGGAAAAGTTGCCTCAAAACTACGTTACTTACCGCCTTATTTTGACGAGTTATGGAAAAGAACTTTAAACGAACGACAACGAGAATATATTAGGAATTTAATTAACCAAGCTAATCCTACCGCAGAAGAGCATAAAATTTGCCGTAAATTAATCGAAAAAGAAATTTTAGAGTTTAACAACAAAGATGAAATTTGTTTTCAAGTTCCGATAATTGAAAGAAGTATTCTCCAGAAAATTGATAATTGATAATTGATAATTGATAATGTATTTAGGGCTTGCTGAAAAAGTCTTTTGGTGAAGATAGGAGTCAGGAGGAAGGCTGCAGGAGTCAGGAGAATTCTTGAATCATAAAGGCTTTAAAAGTAGTCTTGCACCTTTCAACTTAGTTGTATTTTTTAGAAATATGTTGAAAATGTTAACTTTTTGCCTAAAAATTCTCTTTCATTGTGCATTTTTGGGTTGATGTAGTACGACAAACCCCTTGTTTTAAAAGCATCCTGATTTATTCAGCAAACCCTATTTATTGACCAAAATAGGGTAGCTTTCAAAAACCCTCTAACCGTCTAACCGTAGTGTAGGCTTCTAGCCTGCACATGGAAGATCTTTACATTGCTGACACAGGCAAGATGCCTGTTCTACTCCAGATTTCGATTTTGTGGTTCACCCAATTAAAAAAGGCATAGATAGATCTTTACATTGCTGACACAGGCAAGATGCCTGTTTTACAGAGATAGAGATATAGATTTTTGAAAAATTGATTAAGAGTTAAATGATTAATTATTTCCTGAACTTGAGATTAGCAATTCCTTTAATTTTTGTTGCAATGCCATTAAACTAAATTTAGCAATAGTTTGTTCTCGCAACCAATCACCTTGACAACGACGATCACTGAAAGTGGCAGGCTTCGCCTGATCGCGCAGCGCCGTTTTACGATCGCACGACACATTTTCCCGATCGCCTCCTTGTAAAATTTCGATACATCCTCTGGCTACTGCATCCACATCTCGATGGGGGACTCGCCAGCCTAAAAGCCCATCCTGTAAAGGATCTGCTGAACCGTCGGCATCTCCACTTAACACAGGTTTACCGCAACACATCGCCTCTAAATAGACAATCCCAAAACCTTCTTGGGAGGGCATAATATAAGCATCGGCAACCCGATAATGGGCAACTAATTCTTCATTGGGTACAAATCCAGCAAATACAACTTTATCGGCAACTCCTAATTCTTCGGTTAACTTTTGTAATCTCGGTTGATCGTCTCCTCTACCCACTACTAAATATTTCACATCGGGAAAAACTTGCAGAATTTGCGGTAAGGCTCGAATAGTTACATCAACTCCTTTATATATATCTCCTGACCATAATCTGGCTACGGTAAATAAAACTTTAGCATTTTCTAACTGATATTTCTTTAACAATTCTGGTGGTTTTTCCTCTGGGGTAAATTTATCGCTGTCAACTACACAGGGTAAAATTTCTATCTTTTCCGGGTTAATTTGATTAGCGGATGAAAGGCGATCGCCACTGTAACGACTAATAGTCCAAATTTGTTGAGCATTTTGTAGGGCTTGTTTTTCCGCAGAGGGTAAGGGATTCCATACTTCTTTGCCGTAGGTTAAAACTGTGTAAGGGATATTGAATAAACGGGAAAAAAGTTGAGTTAGAGTAGCTAATTTAACGTGACCACAATATATATGACGAGGACGGCGAAAAATTAAGCAATTTAATAGAGCAAGAATAAATTTGAGTCTGCCAATGGAAGTAGAAGCACTTTTAAAGCCAGAAAATTTAATTTTGTCAGGATTAAGAGGAATTACGGAATTAGCATCATCCCTCAATACTAAAAGTTCTGCTTGATAATCCAACGATTGATAGGCATTTAAGACATCTTTTACATAAGATTGAATGCCTCCTTCTTGGGCAAATACTTCTAAAAACAGAAAGACATGATCTAATTTCGAGGTTTGATTCACAACTTATTATTCCAATTACAGATGACTAAATCTTTTTAATTTTTAACTGTTAACCGTTAACTGTCAACTGTTATAGTAGTCCTCATCTTCTTCTTTTATATCTTCAAAACAGCTCATGTTGCCTATTTTACGGTTACAGGCAGGATGACTATTTTACGGTTACAGGCAGGATGCCTATTTTACGGTTACAGGCAGGATGCCTATTTTACGGTTACAGGCAGGAT
>CAJHXH010000526.1_pt1 | contig 14935 bp, 10 predicted proteins | sample 9198571 | NCBI WGS metagenome assembly CAJHXH01 (sample SAMEA7708301, study PRJEB35096) | sediment metagenome | biome: marine neritic benthic zone biome [ENVO:01000025]; feature: sediment [ENVO:00002007]; material: shallow marine sediment [ENVO:03000034] sea grass bed [ENVO_01000059] ... | reverse complement strand
GTTAATTTCTTTTACCAGACAATCAAAGTTTAAACGACAACGCCCAAAAATTTGTTTAGTTTTTTCTTCATCTTCAATAAACAAAACGCTGGCAAAAGAATTCTGTAATAAATGTTGGGTGTGAATAGCTAATTCACTGGCTAAAAAATAGATATTTTTATGTTCATCTATAATAAAAGGAGCATAGCTAGTGTGAGGTTTCCCTTCCTCATTAACTGTCCCAATTATAATACTTTGAAGGCTATTAATTAATTGATGATATAAGTCTTTTGCTTGTTCAATTTTTGAATAATTAGTCATATTTTTTTAGCTTATTACTAGATTTATAATAATATTATCAATGATCAATCAATTAAATAAGGGGTGATTTATTGGGTAAATATTAACACCAGCTCAAACACCACAATGGTGGTGGGTTACGGCTAATTTAAAATTTAATGGTAAAAGCTGTTAATTAGTTCTTGCCTAACCCACCCTACAACTCCATTCGCGCATTCGCGCATTCGCGCATTCGCGCATTCCATAATTAGCCTGCTTGTTGTTTGATAATAAAATCTTGTACCTTAGAGCGGTATAGCTGTAATTGTTCTTCAACCCATTCTCGCCGATCGCTGTTAGCATAAATATGGATATAAGGCTCTCCTGCATCTGGTAGAATTAACACCCAGTTGTCAGAATGAGGCTCAATAATTTTCACCCCGTCAATCAACTCTAATTTTTCTGGGGATTCCGTTTCCACCAAATAACGCATCAATGCCCCTTTAATTTTCCAAGGACAACGCAATGAATGAGTTTTATGAGAAACAATCGGTAATTCCGCTCTTACTTGAGTTAAAGAACGCTCTTGAACTGTTAACATTTCTATTAGTTTAGCAACGGTAAACATGGCATCAAATCCGGGATGGAGTTGGGGGAAAATAAAGCCCATATCACCACTACCCCCTAACACAACATTTGGTTCAACTTGACTCGCTTCCATTAAAGCCGTAGGATTGGCTTTAGTCCGAATAACATTACCATCATGACGACGGGCAATTTGTTCAACTGCCGATGAAGCACTCACGGGAACAACAACTGTACCTCTTGGATAAGCAGTGAGAATAGTGTTAACCATCAAGGCAGTTAAATCTTCTCCTCGAATTTGTAGCCCTGATTCATCCACCAACATTAATAATTCGCCATTAGCGGAAACCTGTACGCCAAAATTAGCTTTGAGGGCTTCTACTACATGACCTAATCTTACCAGTAAGTCTTCTCTTTCTTGAGTAGAAAGGGCTCGTTGGCGTAAACTAGCGTTTAAAACTACGGCATCACAACCAAATTTGGCTAATAATTGCGGTAAAATTGCCCCTGAAACTGAATAAACATAGTCAATCACAATTTGAGTGTTACTGTGGCGAATAGCCTCCACATTAAGCTGAGTTTCAAAGGTTTTGCGGTAAGTGTCAACTACTTGGGCAGGGTAAGCCATATCCCCAATTTCCAATGCTGATACTCGTCTTAAATCTTCTTTAAAATAAGCCCCTTCGATTTTTTTCTCCTTGGCTTTGGAAATATTAATGCCGTTTTCATCAAAAAATTCGATTAAAATATAGTCATGGCGATCGGGATGTAAGCGAAGATGGACACCGCCGGCAACTCCTAACTTAGGTGTCATCGTGCGAGAAATGGGAATAGCAGTTGATTCTAAGTTTTGAATGTCAATACCCACTGACATTAAACCAGCGATTAAAGAACGACTTACCATGCGAGAAACACTGCGTTGATCTCTGGATACCACGACATTGTTACCATATTTTAAAGTTGAACCATAAGCTGCTCCTAGTTTAACCGCAAATTCAGGAGTAATATCAATATTAGCTAATCCCGTGACTCCCCTCTGCCCAAATAAATTACGATGGGCAATATTCCCCCAAATCAAATTAATATTCAAAACTGCCCCCGCTTCTATTCTTTTACTCGGCCATACTCGTACACCAGTACTTATATGAGATTCTTCCCCAACATAGCATAATTGCCCAACAATCGCCCCTTCTAAAATTTGCGAGCGACGATCTACTCTTGTACCTCGTGCTATAGCACAACCGGATAAAATTGCTTCGTCTCCAATTAGGCATCCATTCCAAATAATCGGGCGATTTAACTCGGCATCCGTATTAATAGTCACATTATCGCCAATAACCGTACCGGCTAAAATCTTTACTCTTGCCCCAATCCGACAGTTGTTACCGATTAAACAGGGGTTTTCTACTATGGCGGTGGGATCTATATAAGTATTTTCGCCGATCCAGATACCTGGTTCAGTTTCTTGATAGGCAAAATCTACTACCACTTTCCTCTCAAGGGCATCGTATTGGGCTTCTCGGTAAGCTTCCAGATGTCCCACATCACACCAATAACCATCAGCCACATAACCATACATTGGTTCGCCTTTTTCTAATAGTAAAGGAAATAAATCCTTGGAAAAGTCAGTCTCTTCCGCAGGTGGTAAATACTGTAATACTTCTGGTTCAAGAATATAAGTACCTGTGTTAACAGTATCTGAGAAAATTTCACTAGTAGAGGGTTTTTCTAAAAATCTCTGTATCCTTTGCTCTTTATCTGTAATTACAATTCCAAATTCAATCGGATTAGGTACACGGGTTAAAATTAAAGTCGCTTTTGAACCTTTTTTTTTGTGAAAGGCGATCGCTTTTTGTAAATCAAAATCAGTAATACTATCCCCACTAATCACCAAAAAAGTGTCATTTAACATTTCTTCTATATTTTTGACACATCCAGCGGTACCGAGCGGTTGATCATCTTCTACCGCATACTTCATGTTGACACCGAAATCACTGCCATCCTGAAAATAATCTTTCATCACGTCAGGTAAATAATGAAGAGTGGCAATAATTTCCGTGATGCCATGACGCTTAAGTAGGTTAACAATATGTTCAGCAATTGGGCGATTTAACACCGGTACCATCGGCTTTGGTAACTCACAAGTAAGAGGACGTAATCTAGTACCTGAACCGCCAGCCATTAAAACCGCTCGCATAAAACCTCCTATAATGATGAATGGTTGATAGTTATTAATTTCAGAATATCACTGATCTCTGTTTTTTTAACATGATGTCAAAAGAATTCCCTATCCCAATACTGCTCGGTTAGTTCCGAAAACGTTACTGTGAGAGGGAAGTAATAAGTAAGTAGTAATAAGTAAGTAGTAAGTAGTATAAACATTTTAGTTTTTACGGGGAATTAAGACGGAAAATTTTGGACGAAGTTTATTCTCTTCTGCCCTTGCCCTTAACTAAAAACTCAGAATCAGGAAACGAATAAACGACTTGATGGTTTTGAGCAAAAATTTGATGAAGTCAACGCTCGTTTAAATACGATGACATTTGGCTTTTGAGAAATTGTTGGTGTTTTAGTCTTTTTCCCTACTGCTTAATTAATTCTTGATTAACCTGATAAACGAACATAAAAACAGGGCAGACTTGCAAGCCTACCCTATTCAATTTTATTTAATTTATACTCTAATAATTAAACTTAGAACCGAGAGCCACCGGGCTTATGTACAATAAAGCTGACAGTTTGACATTGTTTAATGTTGTCGAAACCGATAACTCTGATGTAACAATCAGAATATTGACCTTTACATTCACGTACTTCATTAAGTACTTCTTGAGCAGAAACAGCACTGAATAAAGGTAATTTCCACAAAGTCCAGTGATGATCATCCGGCTTAGGATCTTTCTCGAATTCTACCGCAGGAATAAATCCTTGATCTAACAAATATTGAATTTGTTTTACAATTTGTTGATCGGTTAAAGGAGGTAGATAAGATAAAGTTTCGTAACGACGCTCTTTTGATAAAGTTTGCATTTTTATTCTTCCTTGTTGTCTGATTGATTTGATTCTGGTTCGGAATTTTCTCCGTCTAAAGTTGACGAAGTTAAAGATGAAGATTGAGTTTGAGTAAGACGCTCTAATAGATGTTTACGGTGTTCTATATTAGTTTGGGTAATCCCTGTCATCACCATTTCTGGTAAAAACTCTAATACTTGCTTCGCTAAATCTTCTCTTACCGCTAGAATTCTTAATACTAATTCCTTATTCTCACCCATCAAATTATTGATGTAAGTTTTACTATCCTGTACCTTCGTGCGATCGCTATAATCACTTAGCCAAATCGCTTGTCTGGGGTTAGTTTCTGTGAGTTGATTAATAATAATTCTAACGGCTTGATAAGTAAGATAGCTTTGCAGAACTTTTGCTGTATCCTTGGCGACTTGCTTATAATCCATAAAATTTCAGTTACTAATGATTGAGTTATCAGTTATGAGATTTATTTATGAAAGTGATGAGTACAATTAACTATTAATTAACCTATTATTCACCAGTAGTAAATAATTAATGTTCACTAATTACTTTTTCACTCGCATAATTCTTAACTGATAACCAGAGAATTAAGTCCCGAAATTAGAGAGTATCAACAGTATCAAACTCGAACTTGATTTCTTTCCATAGTTCACAAGCCGCCGCTAACTCAGGACTCCAACGACAAGCCTCACGGATAACATCATTACCTTCACGGGCTAAAGAACGTCCTTCGTTACGAGCTTGAACACAAGCCTCTAAAGCTACACGGTTAGCGGTTGCACCAGGAGCATTACCCCAAGGGTGTCCTAAAGTACCACCACCGAATTGTAAACAAGAATCATCACCGAAGATTTCTACTAAGGCGGGCATATGCCATACGTGAATACCACCAGAAGCTACAGGCATTACACCAGGTAAAGAAGCATAATCTTGGGTAAAGAAAACACCACGAGAGCGATCTTCTTCAACATAGTCTTCACGCATTAAGTCAACGAAGCCTAAAGTTACCGCCCGATCGCCTTCTAATTTACCAACTACAGTACCAGAGTGTAAGTGATCACCACCTGACAAACGTAAACACTTAGCTAAAACCCGGAAGTGGATACCATGATTTTTCTGACGGTCAATTACTGCGTGCATTGCACGGTGAATATGTAATAATAAACCATTGTCACGGCAATATTTAGCAAGGGTAGTGTTAGCAGTGAAACCACCAGTTAAGAAGTCGTGCATGATAATAGGAGTACCTAGTTCTTTAGCAAATTCAGCACGTTTGAGCATTTCTTCGCAAGTGGCGGCGGTTACATTTAAGTAGTGACCTTTGATTTCATTGGTTTCAGCTTGTGCTTTTTCAATTGCTTCTTGTACGAATAAGAAGCGATCGCGCCAACGCATAAAAGGCTGTGAATTGATGTTTTCATCATCTTTGGTAAAATCTAAACCACCTCGGAGACACTCATAAACCGCACGGCCATAGTTTTTAGCGGAAAGACCTAATTTGGGTTTAATGGTACAACCTAAGAGAGGACGACCGTATTTGTTTAATAAGTCACGCTCAACAGTGATTCCGGCAGGAGGACCTTGATAGGTTTTAATTAAAGCAACGGGGAAACGAATATCTTCCAAACGTAATGCTCTTAATGCTTTAAAACCGAATACGTTACCGACTAAAGAAGTTAAAACGTTAGTAACAGAACCTTCTTCAAATAAATCTAAAGGATAGGCAACAAAGACAAAATATTGATTATCTTCACCAGGTACTGGTTCGACACTATAACAACGACCTTTGTAACGATCTAAGTCAGTTAAACCATCAGTCCATACTGTTGTCCAAGTACCGGTAGATGATTCTGCGGCTACTGCGGCTGCACATTCTTCTGCTGGGACTCCGGGTTGGGGAGTCATTCTGAAACAAGCAAGTAAATCAGTATCTTTAGGGGTGTAATCGGGAGTGTAATAGGTTAGACGATAGTCCTGCACACCAGCTTTAAATCCAGCTTTGGATCCAGCTACCATATGTTGTTTCCTCCAATTATTAGTATATGTAAGGCTTTATCTTTAATAACTTCGTTTATGTAGAAGTTAATTATAAGTTTTCTTATCTTCGAGAATTAATCTTATCATGAAGGGGATCATTTGTTGAGCCAAAGTTTATTTTTTTTCTTTATTTTTCATGATTTTTCTTTCTGATTTTTATTAATTAAACTAATCTGCTTTACTTGATGATACTGCCTTCAGGGTTATGCTCTAAATTCTTTAACTATTTTTTTGATGCTATAACGTCAACTTCTATATATTTCTTTACAATCTCTCCTCTCCTCGTGGAAATAAAAAATTAAGTCCGTGTATATCGGTGATAGCTAAAGTCAATAATTGCCCTATAATTTGACTAAACCAAAACAACTTATCTCTAAGTTTAATTACCTAGAAAAAAAGAATAGACAAAGGATTTTTCCCCTGTCTATAGTATAAATCTCCTAACAATGAGCAATATATAATCTAGTTGATTTATCGAATTAACTTTGTGGAATTAAATCTAAATAAGCATCAAAATCCTTAATGGCTTCATTATATTGAGCTTGAGCTAAGTTACTATTACGTTCTTTAGCTGCCGCATCAATTCTTTCAAAATGGCTAAATAATTCTTTGGATAAACTTTGACTAGGTTTTTGATCTTTGACTAATAATTTTCGGTTCAAAATCACCATATCTTGACGTAATCCACCAAGAGGCCCATGAATAAAAGTTCGGGTGTCCACCCAATTTTCCTTGTCAATTAATTGTTGTAGAGTAGCCATTTTCTCACGTGCATCAACAATGGGGCTAACAAAAGTCTGTAACTGTTCAATTTTTTCAGGTGTATAAACTGTGGGAATTTTAGCTTTAGCCGGGCTACTACAACTTACCAATAAAGTTGTGACTAAAACTAGAACTAACGATAAAATTGGACGTAAGAATCTCATAAGTTTAATCTTTTTAACGATCTCTTCATAAACGGTTCATTGTTTATTGTCTATTTTCGGTTATCCGTTGTCAATCAGAGATTTTGGATTCTTATGGCTTAGGGTAAAATTTACCTAAAATAGTAACAATAGGTGGAAGAAAAAGAAACTGAGCACAAAGAATTGCGATCGCAATCCAACAGACAGTATCAATATTCTTTTTTAACGGCCCTTTGATAAAAATTTAAAAACCTATCCCTGTAAGTTGGGCGATAAAAGCTGTCTTAATCTTTGTTTAAATGTAGCTCGCTTGTTCAGGCAAGGAAAGGGTTTATTCGGAATGGGGACATTGAGAAAGCGACACAATGATTCCCAACCTTCTGTTACTTGGTAAACTAGAAGCTGGTTTAATGGCACATTTTGCTTGACTTCTTCTATATGTTGGTGAAAAACTTGAATAGCATATTGTTTATCTGCAAATTTGCTGTTAAAATCCAATTGCCAAAGCTCTTTTTCTACAAAGTTCCATATATACTCCAAATCTCGCTTCCTAGGTGATTCAGGCAGTTTGAGCGTCTTAAGAAACGTTTGTTCTGAAGAAGGTTCTACTACTTGATAAATCGTATTTAAAACACTTTCATACCATGCTTGTGGATCTCGAATCGTCAGAATTATCTTTGCATCAGGATAATATTGTAGTAGTTGGTAGTAGTAACGATAGCTAGGAAAATCTACAGTGCCTTGATAATCTTTAAATAATAAATCCCAATTAATAGCTTTTCCCAAACTTGCCTGAGACCAAAAATTTATCTGCTCAGGATGAGACAACAATTCACGCATCTGGTAGCAAGGCCTGAAGCCTAGTTCTTCCAGGGCTATTTTTACCGAAGATGTTCCTGTTCGAGGTAAGCCCGCACCAATTACTTTGATAGTCATACTTTATTCTTCTCTTGTAAAGATTCAAGAATTGAGAATTAATAATGGTTAGAGCATTTTTGATTACACCCTATTTCGGCAATAAAATCATTGTCCATTTTCCATTGTCAATTATCAATTGTCCATTGATAACCAGCTTTAACCAATGCTTCGTTGCGAATGCGACAAGAGTCACATAAACCGCAAGGTTTTTCTCCTCCTTGATAACAAGACCAAGTTTCCTCGATGGGTACATTTAAACTGATTGCTTTTTGTACAATTTCCACTTTAGAAAGTTTAATTAAGGGTGCGACTAACTTGGGGGCTTTATCTTCAATTCCCACTTTGGACGAAAGACTCGCTAATTTTTGCCATGCGGCTAAATATTCAGGGCGGCAATCAGGATAACCAGAATAGTCAACGGCATTAATTCCTAAATAAATTGCTTCGGCTTGTTTTGCCTCCGCCAAAGATAAGGCGATCGCAATAAAAACAGTATTTCTACCGGGGACATAAGTAGAAGGAATCTGATCGGGTTTAACGCCCTCTTGAGGGATTTGCAAATCAGCATCAGTTAAAGAAGAGCCGCCCCACAAAGATAAATTAACGTCAATGATATAATGTTCTTCGATGCCTAAATGATTAGCAATAGTTTGTGCTGCCTGTAATTCCTTTTCATGTTTTTGCCCATAGCGAAAAGAAAGAGCAATGGTTTCGTAACCATCTTGCAAAGCGATCGCCGCACTGGTAGCTGAATCTAAACCCCCTGACAATAAAACAATAGCTTTTTTACTCATGACTATACACAAATTTTTAATCTCTTCTACTGTCAACTGGGCGAATGCCATTCACCCCGATAAGTCCACTGTTAATTGGGCTTAAATCTTTATTCATTATCGCCCATCCCCACGGATTTTTTCAGCTTAAACCACTGTTTTCGCAGTTTCCAAAATTTACTGGTTTCCATCGCCGTAATTCTTGATTGAGCTGTTTCTGAATGCGATCGCTCTTGATCTAATTCTTGTTCTAATTGTGATTGTCGTTGTGCTGATTCTTGCTCTAATTGTTTGGCATAATGATGTAAATCAGCATATCTACCATGAATATCTTTAGCATCAGCATCATATTCTTCTAATAAAGAATTTAGCTGATCAATATGAAAATTTAATTGTTCAACGTCTGCTCTTAATTGAGCCGATTCTTGTTGAGATTGCTCTAGATTTGTCTTTAATTGATTAGATTCTTGCTTTGATGTCTCTAAATCGGATTTTAATTGGTTATTAGTAGAACTTAATTCCGCATTACGATAACGCAACTGATCTAAATCAGTAGTCAATTCCGTTTGCTGTTGTTTTAAATCAGCGATGTATTGATTATATTTCTCCTCTAAACTAGCAATTTCTTGATCATATTTTTGCTGTAAACTAGCCATGTCTTGATTATATTTCTGCTGTAACTTAACGAGATTCTGCCCTAGTTCTTTTTTGTCTATGTAATATTTTTGTCTCTCAAGCTCTAAGTCTGCGATTTTGCCTTGAGCAGTTCCTAAGTCTTGATAAACTTGCTCAATATGATTGTGTTCACATTTTAATTTTCGCTTCAATAAATGTACATCTAACCAATCCTGTAATGCCCATAAATCCAAGTTTGGAGTTTCTGTAAATTGACTAAGAATGGGATCTTGATAATCGGCGATCTGATTTAATTGATTATAAATCTCTAAGCTTGAGGGGAAATAATTTTTGATAATCCAAGGACGCTGAGAACTCTCAGAGGTATCTTGCGTTAATAAATTCTCTTCATATAACTCTGTTGCTGGTTGATTGAGAGAAATTGCTAACTTTTCTTGAATTTTGTCGATTAACTGATGAGGATCAATAATAATTTGATTAAGGTTAAGAATCAAACAGCGATCTGCATTTTGCTCATAAAAATTTAAAATTGCTTGATTATAAGAGTTCCATACTTCTATCGCCAACTGAGGATTATGGTGAAAAATAACATCACCACGACGATATATAGAATCAATTACTTCCCAAGGACGGCGAAAAATAAATAAAAAACGAGAATTAGGTAGCAAACCAGCCCAAAAATCCAAAAATAAACTGGTTCTCGGTTCTTTCCACCCCCAGGGTTGAGTTAATGATTGATTTTGTTTTATTAATTGTTGAGCTTGGGCAAAAAAAGGAGGTGGCGGGGTTAATTTATTGTTTGATGTCCAACCAACTTTATCTATCCCTAGGGAATAAAGAACATCTTGATGAAAATTGAGAAATTCTAGATTCTCAAAATGTCCTTTGGGATTACCTTCTCCTGCCTCTAATAAATTTTTGCCAATATCTAAACCTGCACTCGCCAATAAACTAGAGGTTAAGGAAGTGCCAGAGCGGTGCATTCCAGTAATAATTAAAATTGGCTGTTCTGTATTGCTCATAATTAATAGATCAAAATCTAAGATTTAACCTCTCACATCAATTGTCAATTATTAAATTAACCTCCAGCAACCGCAGGTACAATACTCACTTCATCACCATCTTTAAGAGGAGTTTCAGTATTTTGTAAAAAGCGAATGTCTTCGGCATTGACATAAAAATTTAAGAAGCGACGAGGTACGCCTTGTTCATCACAAAGACGAGCTTTAATACCGGGGCAATCAGCTTCTAAGGCATCAATTAATTCTTGAACATTGTTAGCAGAGCATTCAATGGTTGCTTGTTCTTTAGTAAATTTTTGTAAAGGGGTGGGAATTAATACTTTAATCGTCATACTTTTAATCAATCAATATAAATTTAATACACAAAAAAAAGACTAATTTAATTTCAGTCTTAAATAGAAAAAAACTTAAGGAGACTTATTATCAATGGACAATTGATAATTGAAAATCGACAATTAATTAATAAAACCCTTAATTGTTCTCTTAACTTTTAAAATAGTTAAAAATCTTCTAACCTAACACCTAACCCCTAATACCTAACACCTTTTATTTAGTATTTATGTTAGGCGTGCAAGATCTGAGTTTAAGGGATAGGTAATTGTAATTGTCCATTATCCATTGTGTTTTTTGTCAATTCTTGAATAAATCTCCTCATAAAATCATGTAATTATTTTATACTGAAACCTGTTGCCATTCTAAACGTTCTAAAGTACGAGAACGCTCTAAAGCACGCTCAAAACTATCTAATTTAGGTTCAATAATTAAAGGTTCACCAATGTAGCCTTGTACTGCTTCTTGGGTTTTTAAACCATTGCCAGTAATATAGACAACAGTACTTTCTTCTGGATCAATTTTTCCTGCTTCTACTAATTTTTTCAACACGGCAATTGTAGTGCCACCAGCGGTTTCGGTGAAAATTCCTTCGGTTTCCGCTAACAGTTTAATGCCTTCGATGATTTCCCCATCAGTAACAGATTCAATATTACCGTTAGTTTTACGAGCTACATCTAGGGCATAAACACCATCCGCAGGATTTCCGATCGCAATGGATTTAGCAATGGTATTAGGTTTAACGGGGGCAACAAAATCACGTTCTTCTTTAAAGGCTTGAGCGATAGGAGAACAACCTTCTGCCTGTGCACCACTGAAACGCACCGCCTTATCTTCCACTAAACCAACTTTGACAAATTCTTGGAAACCTTTATAAATTTTGGTGTAAAGAGAACCTGAAGCTAAAGGTGCCACAACATGATCAGGTAATTTCCAGCCTAATTGCTCGGCTACTTCAAAACCAAGGGTTTTTGAACCTTCAGAGTAGTAAGGACGCAAATTAATATTAACAAAACCCCAACCGTAAGTATTACCAACTTCAGAGCAAAGACGGTTAACTTGATCATAGTTGCCTTTAACCGCCATCACAGTGGGGTTATAAATTAAAGTACCTAATACTTTACCTGCTTCTAAATCAGAAGGAATAAAGACACAACAATCTAAACCAGCGTGAGCTGCGATCGCCGCAGTAGAGTTCGCTAAATTACCAGTACTAGCACAGGAAACAGTAGTAAAACCTAATTCTTTGGCACGGGTTAAAGCCACAGATACAACTCTATCTTTGAAGCTAAGAGTGGGCATATTAACCGCATCATTCTTAATATATAAATTCTTGAGACCTAAACGACGAGCTAAACGGTGGGATTTGAGTAAAGGAGTCATCCCTGTACCCACATCAATGGGATTTTCACTTTCTACTGGTAAAAACTCTTTATAACGCCAGATAGAATTAGGGCCATTGGCAATACTTTGACGACTAACACGGCGAGCAATTTCTTGATAATCGTAAGCTACTTCTAAGGGGGCAAAGGTTTCTTCACAGATATTAATTGCTTTGAGAGGGTATTCTGTACCACCTTCTTTGGAAACTAATTTGGTGAAAGTGGGTTTAGCTGTTGTGGTTGGTTTAACTGCGATCGCTTGGGTCATGTGCTTAATTCTCCTGTGTGATTTAGATTAAAGGCTAATTGAGTTTAATAATTTTCCTTTTGATAATTGCTTTGTAAAAAGAATAACAATCCTTACTGTTACTTGTCAACCATACCCGACTATTTTGGTCTGGATTAGATTGTGATTAAGAACAAATAAGATGTAGTGTAGAAATTAGCTAAAATTGCCACCAAAACTTTGATTAATTTGTAAGACAATAGCCAATATCAAATGTAGTAAATGGTTGTTGATTACCACTGAAAAAATTAATGACATCAATACCCTTCAGATTATCTAGATTTTCGATAAAACCAACTCCTACATTTCCTGATTCATCAAAAAAGTTAATAATGGTTAAGTCATCATCACTGTTTTGTACTCCATCTTGGTTTAAATCAATAATTAGATTATTTTCGGCTTTAAACAAGGCTTTAGTTCCATTTTGACCATTATCTAGGGTTAAATTGCCATTCATTAACATCAAACTGTCAATACCGCCACTATCTTTAATTTGGCTACCATTAGCGTTAGTTACATCAAGATTGTAAGTATCATTTCCTAATCCCCCTTCGATCATATCAGCACCTCCACCACCAGTTAGATTATTATCGAGATTATTACCGATAATAGTGTCATTAAAAGTCGAGCCGATCGCATTTTCAATTTCTACGGGTGTGCCAAATATACCTTGAAAAAAGGTGCGTAATTGATCTGTACTGGTAATCTTGAGAGCATTAGGATCAATTTTGCGTAAATCGGGCATGGAAGCATTTTCGCCGATACCAAAGGCATATAAATTAATACCCATATTGCGGAGAATTTCCACTTCATCGGTAAAAACTTGATTGGCAGGATTAGGGAATCCATCGGAGAGAAAGATTAAATGTCCATCTCCTTCTGCTGTGCCTAAAGTATTGAAGATTTCTGCTGATTTTTCTAATGCGGCTTCATAATTAGTACTTTGATTAGAGAAAAGCGATCGCAAATTATCTTCGATGTCGGGAATACCATTATTGTTATTATCGGTTAGGGGGTTAACAACCATTCCCTCTTGGGTAGCATTGTTGCGGAAGGTAACAAGTGCAATATCAGCAGTATTGCCAAAACCTTGATCAATTAATAACTGATTGATAACGATACCACCATCAATCTCACCATCAAGCACTTCATCAACCTTATTATTGTTATTGAGATCACCGACAGAAGTACCAGCAAAAGGTTCTCTTGTACTTCCAGAAACATCTACCACAAAAAGAATATCAGAATTGGCAGTTAAAGAACCACCTAACCTGACGTTACCGCCATCAATTTTAGTAGTATTGCTACCGGGGGTTAAATCAATGTAACTAGGAGTAGAGGAATTAGAGGCATCTAAAGTATCATTGCCACTATCATCTTTAATATTATCGATACCACCACCACTAATCACAAAAGTATCATCACCATCGCCACCATCATAGGAATCATTACCGCCTAATCCTTCAAGAGTGTCGTTACCGCCTAAACCTCTGATAATATCGTCATTGTTAGTACAAGTAAGGCGATCGTTTCCTTCTGTACCTTCACCAATATTTACGGCAATTGTAACAGTCCCACTACTAAGATTGTTATTATCATCAATAATGGTGTAAGAAAAACTATCATTACCAGTAGCACCAACGGGGGCAGTATAAACAAGGGTATCATCATTAGGATTATTAGGAGTGCCATTGTCATTAAAGGTTACGCTTCCTCCTAAAGAGGTGGTAAGAGGGAAATTATTCTCAACAATACTAAGATTGTTACCAATGTCATTCGCTAAAACATCGATGGTAATAGTTTCACCAGATTTAGCATTACCAGAATCTTCAATTGCTGAAGGTAAAGGATTTTGCCCATTAATGGTGATGATAAAAGGATCAGAAGTAACTTCTGCGTTACCATCATCAGCAGTAACTGTCACCTCGATACTTCCTACATCATCGTTACTAGGATTGCCAGTAAATGCGTGAGTTTCAGGGCTAAAACTTAACCAACTGGGTAAAGGGCTACCATCAGATAAAGTGGCTTCACAGTGTAATGAGTCTCCATCAGGATCGCTAAAATTACCCATAATTGGTAAAGTAAATGGTTGATCCCCATCAAAGGTTTGATCCATAATGGGAGTGTTAACCACTGGAATCCGATTGATTAAAACATCGAAAGTATCATCAATAATGCCGTCATTACCATCATCAGCAGTTACGGTTACGGAAATTATACCAGCATCTTCTCCAGTAGGATTACCAGTAAAGGCATGAGTTTCAGGGCTAAAACTTAACCAATCGGGTAAGGGGCTACCATCAGCTAAAGTTGCTTCACAATGTAAAGAGTCTCCATCGGGATCGCTAAAATTACCCATAACTGATAAAGTAAATGGTTGATCCGCATTAAAAGTTTGATCAGGAATTGGAATTATAACAATAGGTGAGCGGTTAAGGCGATCGACAAACACTAAATCATCAACGATGACACCATCACTCACCGTCACATCAATTAGATTAGGATTACCACCATCGCTATCAGACACATCCACATAACCATCAAGATTAGTTTGACGAATCTGATAATCTCCTGCGATAAGGTTATTAAAGCGATAAAAACCAATACTGGTAGTTAAATCCGTAGCAATAACTTCCCCTTGAGGGTTGAGCAATTCTATCGTCACATCCCTGATGCCCACATCACCATCATTATCGTTATCGGTGTCTCGCAATACTCGTCCACTAATCGAACCAAGTAACTCATCAATAAAGTTAAGATTACTATTAACTGAACC